>Ga0208180_1000024_pt1 | contig 240709 bp, 229 predicted proteins | sample MalvireepMed_s16_FD_184241 | JGI IMG/M metagenome (GOLD analysis project Ga0208180, IMG submission 184241) | Marine viral communities from the Global Malaspina Expedition - Malaspina viral metaG DeepMed_s16 (SPAdes) (version 2) | ecosystem: Environmental > Aquatic > Marine > Oceanic | place...
GCGCTGGTCGCACCCGGTGCAGAACTGGAATCTGACACTGTCTCAGCTAACCATCCACTTTGAAGGTCGACTGGATGGCCACATAGATTTATGAAAACTTGGCTGACACAGAATATTGAACACTCTCGCAATAACCGATAAGTTAACGCAGGCTTTTTGAGGACGGCGCTTAGATATAATTAACTACGCGTCATCTCAGCTTCCATGGCTTTTAAAAACTAGCTTCGCCTAATCTATATCAAACAACTACTAACGACCCTAAATAATTAATCCGAACAAATCATTTGACTATTATGGCAGAAAAGAAATCGAATAAGACATTTCAAAATGATGTTATCGCACGTCAAGGTAATCTTTGGTTTTTCAAAACCGAATACCGCGGAGCGAACAATAATGTAACTGCCGTTTGCCGGCTTTATGGACATATCATCTCGAGAAACGCTCAGCTTTATTACAACCATGATTGTCCAGAATGCTCTAATCTTAAGAGAGGTAAACTAAAACGAAGTACGAGCCTTGAACAGTTAAAAACCATAGTGAAAACAAAGGGAGGGTCTTTAGAGGGAGCCAGATTCGAAGATGGTATATGGCAAATAGAGGTAGTTTGCGCAGCTGGTCACAAATTCAAACCTAATCTAAGCTCGATCAAAACTGGAAGCTGGTGTCCCGAATGCTCCACCATGAGAAGTGAACGGCTGACACGAGCTATTTTAGAAAAAGCATTACAGTTGAAACTCCCAAGACGACGGCCTGAACTATTAAGAAACCCTTTGACAGGTCATAATCTAGAGTTTGACGGTTATAACGAAATGCATAAGGTTGCATTTGAGTATGACGGAGGAGGACATAAAAATAAAACACACTTCTACTATAATAAACTAATCATTTGGCGCGACGCATTCAAAAATAAAAAAGCTGATGAGCACTTAATAACACTGCTAAACATAACCAATCATAGTAACTATAAAACCCTTTCTGAAGTTATATCACATGTACTCAGTTTTGTACCAAATCAACTTATAAAGAGTAAAGTCTCCGAGTACGATATCCAAGAAAGTGAAGTAATGTTGCCGGAGACATACAAGAGAATGAGAGATGCAGCAGCTTACGCAGGGCAATCTTTACTTGATAATGTCTATAGAGGTTCAAGTGCTTTATATCAACTAAGTTGTAAAAACCCAGAACACTCTAATTATTACGTACCGGGTTTTGGGATATCTGACAGGAGGGAAACCTGGTGCCCTAATTGCGCGGGAAAAACAATTTCTCAGAGAATAGATGTATGCAAGGCTTTAATTGAAAAGCGAGCAGGGATTTTTATCAAAAGCACTGGAGAGTCATTAAGCGATTTAGAAATAATTTACAAATGTAGTAGAGGTCACAACTGTCAACAAAAAAGCTTTCATATACTATCTGGACACACATGCGATTATTGTTATAAAAAATCCTTAAATGTTAAGGCGTACGATGATTTGGTAACGCTCACAAAAGAAAAGGGCTGTAACCTACTTTCTAATAATTACAGAGGGAAAAATACGAATCACCGGTTTGAGTGCGACTTATGCAAAGAGGAATACACAGCCACTCCACACAATCTAAGGCAGGCCGCGGGTAATTCTTGCCCAAACCATAGGGAAAAGCAAAACTCTAACTTAAAAGCAAGGAACACATTGGATAATATGAAAGACACATTAATTAAATATATCCAATCTGTAGGTGGGAAGCTTGAATATATTTTGGGAAACGACTCTTATAGATTAAAAGCTTTTTATCAATGTAAATACAAGCATTCTTGCAGTGTACTATACTCCCAAATAAATAAACGAAAAACAGCCTGTACTCTATGTGAGCAAGATGCAAACAGGAAAGTAAAAGAAGATAAGCAACTTCAAAAGCTAAATATCATAAGAGCTGGAAGCTATTTTGGTTGGAATGTAATAACAACCTACAAATGCGTAATTTGTGGAAAACCCTTTTGGACAACCCCTAGAAGTTTTTCCGTGAAGCGAAAGGAGTGCTGTCAAGAGCCCCCAAGCTTTGCTTGCTATTAACGAGCACCTGAGGAAAACTTCTGTTTATCATTCTAACCACCAATACTAGCGTGTTATTAAGTCCTGGTTTTGAAGTAAGAGTGGGCATTTTCCGAAATATCACACCCCAAATAATCTCGCTTAAGATTTTTAGCCGCAATCAACGTTGAGCCCGAACCAAAAAATGGGTCAACGATTAAGTCTCCAGGATTCGAGCTTTGAGAAATCAAAACCTCTAGCAGCGAAACAGGCTTTTCGGTTGGGTACCCTCTGTGAACTCTCTTATGTTCAAGAATATCGGGCACTCCCAAATCGTTTAACTTTCGCTTTCCCTTTTCAAAAAAGAGAATAAACTCGTATCGAGCTCTGAAGTGGTAGCCCATACCAATTGCCACTTTGTCCCACACGATTGGTTTCCAGAATTTAAAACCTACTTTTTCTGCAATCGGTTTGATGAGAAACATTGTCTCTTGATCACAGAATAAGTAAAAATGCGAATTCTTCTTTAACACTCGAAAGAGTTCTTTAAGTAAACTCTCAAAGCGCTCATTCGGAAATATATCAAACCAGGTATTACTCGAGCCTTTACTTACCTTCAGCCGGGTCGTTGTTCCGATCTTGCGGTGTTTTTCTAATGACTCGTAAGGTGGGTCTGTGATAACAAGGTCAACACTTGCATCTGCTAACGTCGATAGCCATGACACTGCATCATCCAGAAATAACTTCATTTAACCTCAATTTAAACTGCTACAAGTACGACCATTTAAATAAACACGAGAAGTTTCATCTTTTTCTAAGCGTCGACAATCATAGCAGTAACTTTGATCTCCATCAGGATTTTTTGCCGTTTTACGAGCTGGTGTTTTACCAAACGAGCTTGGATATGGATGAAAGACATGCTCTTTACCATTTGCATCGGAACAGTGGGGACACGACTTAAACTTCTGTCCAGTTTGAGGATCATCTTTATGAATCATTCCATCATTCAGTCTTTTATCACAACAGTCGCAAATCATCATAAGCCTCTATATGAATATAATTTTAAAAAATTGTTAAAATATTAAATTAGTAGAAAAGCTATAGAGAAACAAGCCAAAGCACAAATAACCTTGGTTCATGTGTTGCGCTAGAGCGAGTATTCGTGGCACATCTGATAGCCTAGAGCTTCCCCACATAAAATTTAGTGTTTAGCACAATTCTTCAAGCGCTTCCGTATAGACAAAGGTAGGCTAAGAAATTAGTGGCGCTTCAGTATTTATTGGTGGCGAGTTTATAGCTCAAGCTGTACCACCTAATTCGGTTTACTAACATTTCGGTCCACTCCAAGAGCTACTGCTAAGTTTCTAATGAACTAACGGCGATTCATACCTTATTAACCAGCTCCATAAAACATATTTCGCACAGGTCAAAATGAAAGCTCTCGCCGTCCCGACCTGAGCCGTAGCCAAACGATCCTTTGAGTACACCAAAGTCAGCAAAATCATTCAGATTCTCTTGATAGTCTTTTTGTATTTCTGGAACTAGCGATTCTCCACATTTGTCGCAGACGATATCAGTGACGACTTCCACTGACACTTTAGCCGTTTTCTTCATTGGAGCTTCTCCTTATAAATTTCCTATAGCATACTGATTTGGCAACCTAAATAGACTTTCGGCGGCGGCGCTAGTTCAAGGGAAAGGTCAGTTCAGTTAGCGCACTACAACTCAGCATTAAATCATAGCTAAGGTATGTTTTGCGAGAGTGTCTACACTACTTGAGGTGAGGCAAGGGTAAGTGGCATAGTTAATTAATGCCGATTTATACATAAAGAGGGGCAAATGGATAACATGCTTGAGCAGCTTTTCTCAGGACTAATACCAGTTGCGATTCTTAGCGCTTTTGTTATTTACGCTATTTATGTGTTTAAGACAAAAGTGCAACCAGACAATGAAAGAAATCAGAATAAAACCGGTTCAGAAAATGAACAAAAAAACTAAAAGTGTAAAGGTCAAGACAGCAATCCAAAGCACAAAACTAAATCAAAAGGCGTGGGAGAAGTTAAACAAAGTAATCAATGAGCCAGCCGAGCCTACAGCAGCACTGAAAACCTTGATGAAAAACAGCTAGCTTGTTGCTTCTGAGCAGTAGAACCGGTCCCACAAGCAGCGCTTGTTCATTCACACAGCGACGGTCAAAAACTAAAAAGCCTCCTTCCGGAGGCTAAAAAATCATTGCATCTTGGTCACCGCCGCCTTGACTCGAAGTGAATAACAGCAGATCTAAGTCCCAAGTGCTTACCCGCTTGATTTTATTGAAAGTAATTAGCGTTAACAACCATAAATTTTAATACCCGCTTGGTGCAACGAGTTTTATCAATCTCACGAGCTAGTGACTACTCAAGCCAGGCTCTATCTTCCTTGTCTAAAACCATCGCGTCAGGTGTGCACTGAGCTAACTGAGCTAATAACTCATCCAAGGAATATTCAAATTCATTGACTGGTTCAATCACAATACAGTGACCTTCCACTTTTACGTCAGCGGTATCGTTAACATCTAGATTTACCACGTCTAGAAGGTAGTCAGAAATAACTATGCCTTTCTCATTTCCAAGCTGTTCAATAGTCGTTTTCATAACTTTCTCATAAATTGGGGCCAGAGAATTGTCAAAACATAGCATTATCGAACAAGCTTTTAGAGTCAGTTGATGCACTCGCGATAAATATTTAGCGCGAGTGCAGCATCAGAAGTACTAAAAACAGCATTTTCCTGCCCGCTCAGAAATACCTGGTTCTTAGCTTTAGAGACTTGAATACAACACTTGCGATAAATATTTATCGCAAGTGCTGCACCTGGTCTAAGTATCACCCCTGCTGAAATTTCTGTGTCGCAACTGAATCGCCACTAGTTCACTAGACACTCAGTAGCCGTTTTTTCAAAACGTTTTTCATACTCTACCGGCGATAACTGATCATTGGAACTGTGCCGGCGTTTTGAGTTGTAAAACATCTCAATGTAGTCAAATACATCTCGTCGAGCTTCGGCTCGGTTTGAATATATTTTCCGCTTAATACGCTCTCTTTTAAGTAGCTGGAAAAAACTCTCAGCAACAGCATTGTCATGACAATTTCCACGGCGACTCATGCTGCCTTCCAGATTGTTGCTCCTTAGGAAGGAGCTCCAGTCATGGCTTGTATATTGGCTTCCTTGATCGGAGTGCACCACTACTTTCTGTTTAGGCTTTCGTCGCCATATGGCCATGAGTAGCGCATCAAGAACTAACTCTTTTGTCATTCGTTGCTGCATTGACCATCCAATGACCCGTCGCGAGAACAAGTCAACAACCACCGCTAAGTAGAGCCAGCCTTCATGGGTTTTAATGTAGGTGACATCGGTTACCCAGGCCTGGTTAGGCTGCTCAGTATTAAACACCCGGTTTAATCTATTAGGCGTAACGATATGAGAGACACCACCACGGTGGCGAGGCTTACGATAACCAACCTGAGCCTTAAGCTGGCTTAGTTTCATCAACCGGTGAACTCGATTGATACCAATCCGCTCTCCATATTCGCACAAATCGCTGTGGATTTTTCGATAACCGTAGACGCCACCAGATTCTAACCAGAATTGCTTAATAAGGCCTGTCTGGCGAATATCGCGCTTTTGTCGACGCGAGCAAGGCTCTTTGCGCCACGCATAATAACCGCTTGGATGGACGTCCAGTAAGCGGCATAACTTACGTATCGGCCAACAGTCCTTGTGATGCTTAATAAAGGCGTACCTTAGTCGGACTGCTTCGCGAAGTACGCCGCGGCTTTTTTTAATATGTCACGCTCTTCAGTGACACGCTGTAATTCTTTTCTTAAGCGCTTTAGCTCAGCCTGCTCTTCGGTTTGAGCAGCGTGTTTTTCTGCTTCTGGACCGTACTTCTTAACCCAGGCATATAAACTATGAACGGAAACATCGAGCCGTCTTGAAACGTCAGCAACAGAATAACCTTTATCGGTAATTTGCCGGACAGCTTCGATTTTAAATTCTTCAGGGTATCGGTTGTTACTCATAAGCACCTCTTTTATGCCATTATCTATGGCTATGAGGTGTCTAGCAAATCAGTGGCGATTCACAACAGCAGCACCCGCGATACAGATAAATATTATATACAACACCTGCATCATTCTTGGATTCTGATCACTCTGGATTTTGGGGAAGTTCGATATAGATATCTAACTAACGTTAGAAAATATCAACTGTATTATCTGACACCCTTTTTATATCAAGCTGCAGAACTTGCCATAAAATATTTATAGCGGTCGATGCAAATACTATTCCCACAAATTTCGTCTCTTTAGTTTTTCAGAAAATGAGAAAATCGCGTTCTGCGGCCCGAATACATTACTTGCCGTAAAAGTTTTATGGCAAGTACTGCATCCCAACCTAGAGCTAAATAGCTAGTACACCTGTGCCGCAGGAGCTGCACCTGCCATACAGATAAATATTATAGAAAACAGCTGCAATAGATAACTTTGTTGTACACTCGAGTTATCAAAAAAATCATGGCTCAAAAACAAGTTTTGATATTTGTTTGATACTAGAACTCAAAGTTCGTTTGTCACGATGCGCTAGCCCTAGGTTTCAAGCCCTCTGAAAGAGTCAGGGGGCTTTCCAACCGGCGGCTATTATTGCCATACCGGTTAAAGTAAAAGCAGCACCCACAGCATCGTACATAGACAGCGACGCCCCTTCCACGGCTTTTAACCAAAGCAACGCAGTTACCACATATACCCCACCATAAGCTGCATAAACTCGGCCACTTTCCGCTGGGTGCAAGGTGAGTAACCAAGCGAACAAAGCTAAACTAATTGCCGCAGGTATCAATAGCCATGCGCTTCCATCTTTTTTCAACCACAGGTAAGGTAAGTAACAGCCTACAATTTCAGCAATAGCGGTTATAAAAAACAGTCCGAGTGTTTTCGTGACTAACAAAGCAGACATAGTCAGCGTCCTGTTAAATCTTTCCAAAGGGTAATATCATCGTAACTCATCTATGAGGTAAATAGGCTAACCAATGGCAAAATCGACTCTCGAACAATGGCGCATGTTTAAAGCAGTAGCGGACCACGGCGGTTTTATGCAAGCGGCTCAGCAAGTGCACAAAAGCCAGTCGAGCATTCATCATGCTGTTAATAAAATGGAAGAGCAGCTCGGTGTTAATTTGTTTGAGGTCGATGGTCGCAAAACAGTGTTAACCCATGCTGGCAAACTCTTGCTGCGCCGTATTAATTATTTATTGTCGGAAGCCGAGCGCTTTGAAAATGTCGCTCAGAACCTGAAAGAAGGCGTAGAGTCGACACTGAACATTGCTGTTGATGAAGCGTTTCCGAAAGAAGTGCTGTACGAGGCGCTAGAAAAAGTCTCTGAAGAGTTCCCGCTGGTGCACATAGAAGTTATTGAAACCATCTTAACCGGTGCCGATGAGCTTTTACGAAAAGGGTTAGCAACCGTTTCGCTATCGCTTTTTATGCTGGATAACGAACTCAGTGAAACGCTAAGCGACGTTACCTTTGTTGCCGTATGCGGCAAAGGCCATGCACTTGCATCAAAAGCATCTGTCACTCTCGAAGACTTAAAAAATAGCCGCCAGATAGTGCTACGTGACTCTGGTATCGAGAAAAGCTCTGATATTGGCTGGCTGGGCTCAGAGCAGCGCTGGACGGTCAGCCATTTAACCACGTCCGTTGAGCTGATTCGTAAAAATCTGGGCTTTGCCTGGTTGCCTGAGTCGGCAGTGAAAGCCCATATTGACGACGGTAGCTTGGTGACATTAAACCTTGAGCGTGGCGCCACTCGATCTATGCCCATTTATCTTAACTTCGAAGACGCAGACAGTGTCGGTCCGGTCGCCAGAAGCTTTATTGGCCACATCCGTTTTCTGACTTAAACACTCTGTTACAAATTACTAACAAAATAACTTCAAGCCTCCGGAGCGCCCGAGTATCATTGAGTCATTAATGAATGAACGGGGACTCCAACATGAAAAAGCTACTCCTGGCGAGCGCTATTAGCTCTGCCCTGCTACTAACAGGCTGCGGCCAGACCGTTACTGAAACACCGAATACGCAAAGTATTGTCGCGGGTAAAGTGATTAAAAGCCCAAACGACGAGCGTGACTATCGCGTGTTGAAACTCGATAACAACATTGAAATTATGCTGGTGTCAGACCCTGATGTTGATAAGTCAGCGGCTTCCTTAAGTGTTGGTGTCGGTCTGTTGCAAGACCCTAAATCACAACAAGGCATGGCTCATTACCTGGAACATATGCTGTTTTTGGGTACGGAAAAATACCCAGACACCAACGGCTACAGCGAGTTTATGAGCAATAATGGCGGCAGCCAAAACGCATCCACCTGGCTGGACATTACTAACTACATGTTCAAGGTGAATAACGAGGCTTACGACGAGGGTCTGGATCGCTTTTCTGACTTCTTCAAAGCGCCAAAACTTTACCCTGAGTATGTGGATAAAGAGCGTAATGCGGTAAACGCCGAATGGTCGATGCGCCGTGAGATGGACTTTTTTGGTCAATTTAAACTTGGTCGTTTATTGCTTGGCTCTCACCCTTCAAACCGCTTCCTTATTGGCAACCTGGAAAGCTTAAGCGATAAAAAAGGCAGTAAGCTGCACCAGGAAACTGTCGACTTTTATAACCGTTTTTACTCGTCAAACATTATGAAAGTGGCGATGATAAGCAACCGCTCGCTTGATGAAATGGAAGCGCTAGCCCATAAACACTTTGCCAGTATTGAAGATGACAAGATTGAAGAGCCGGAAGTGACCGCACAAATCAACTTTGATGATGTTGGTAAAAAGCGCATTCACTACGTGCCAAATGAAGATGTGAAGCAACTCAAACTCGAGTTCATCATCAATAATAATCAAGACCAATTTAAGGTAAAACCTAACCGTTACGTCAGCTACTTGTTAGGTTCTGAAATGCCAGGCACGCCAGCTCAGAAGCTCAAAGAAGCTGGGCTTATTTCGAGTTTAAATGCCTCTGCGCAACCGACGTTTTACGGAAACTACGGCGTTATGCGTCTGGACATTGAGTTGACTGACAACGGCATGCAACAGCGTGACGACATCGTCGCTCTCATCATGCAATATATCGACAAAGTTCGCGCTGAAGGCGTCGACAAAAAGTATTTCAATGAAATTAAAACCAGTCTAAACAACCGTTTCCGCTTCCTGGAAAAAGGTGATGAGTTTAGCTATGTGTCTAATCTTGCGCAAGCCATGCAAAATTACCCCGCTGAATACGCGATTAGTGCGCCTTACGAGTACCAGGAGTTTAACCCGGAGGCCATTCGCTCAGTGCTGTCGCAGTTAACCCCTGAACGTTTAAGAGTTTGGTACATAAGCCAAGGCGAGCCGCATGACAGCGAACTTGACTACTACGATGGTAAGTACAAAGTCACAGACATAACCGCCGGGGAAATTGCGAGCTGGAAACAAGAGCCAAAAATGGCCATTAACTTGCCTAAGGTCAACACGCTTCTGCCGGAAAGCTTCGAGATTAAAAATAACGACGCGTTTGAGAAACCTCAAGTGGTTATTGAAGAAGAAGGCCTGCAGGTATGGCAGTACCCAAGTCAGTTATACGGCGACCAACCACGCGGCATTTTCACTATTCAAATAAATAACCCCGCGTCGCTTCAGAATATTAAAGCCAACGTATTAGGCGCTTTGTGGAAAGATTTGTACAACATGAACGTTAGTGCACTGGACACCGAAGCCAATATTGCCGGCATGAATTTAAGCTTAAATGACACCACCGGCCTGACACTGACCGTGTCAGGCTTTACCGACAAGCAGCCACAGTTGCTTGAGCGTGCGATTGAAGGCTTAAGTTTTGAGGTTGAACCACAAGCCTTTAAACAAGCCGTTGATCGCTATGTTCGTGCGCTTAAGAATAAAGGTCAGCAGTTCCCTATTTACCAAAGCTTCGATGCCTATGGGCAGCTAATTCGCGAAGGTGGTTTTGAGCAGTCAGACTTAATCAACACAGCTCAGTCGCTTAGCAATGACGAATTAGAAGCTTATATGGCCACTCTGTTGGGTCATAATTCCATTCGCGTGTTTGCTTTTGGTAATTACGACAAGTCCGATTTAACAGAAGCCGTTAAGCGCGTTAAAGCCAGCTTACCTGAGAACCGGGAAGTCACTGACTTTGAGACCGCCGAATTCTGGGCTCCTCAATCAAACAAGGCCGTTGTACTACGCAGAAACCTCGAGGTGGCCGACGTTGCCTTAGTCGATGCGCACATTCACCCAGAGCCTGGCTTCAAAGCCCAAGCTGCGGGTACAGTATTACAAAGCCATTTCCGCACGGCAGCTTTTGATACCTTGCGTACCGAAGAACAGCTGGCCTATGCAGTGGGCGCTTTTGCACCATCGCTTGATCATTACGCAGGCTTTGGTCTATACATTCAAACGCCGGTTAAAAGCGTGGCGGATATGCAGGCGCGCTTTGACAAGTTCAAAGACGAATACTGGGCGCAACTTGAAGCAATGACCGAAGACGAGTTCGCTCAATTAAAACAAAGCGCCTTGATCACGTTAAAAGAAACACCGAAGAATATGCGCGAAGAAGTCGCTCCAATACTGTCAGACTTAGCGCTTGAACGTTATGACTTTGACAGTAAAGAGCAGCTAATTAAAGCCGTTGAAAGCACAACACTGACAGACGCTAAGGCTTTCTATAAAGATACGCTAATGAACCCAGACGCCGCTCGCATTTCCGTACAGCTTCGCGGCGCTAAATTCTCTGACGAGCCATATGCCGACCTCCCGAATCAAACAATTGTGAAGGATTTGGCTTCGTTTCATCGAACCATGGAGACTCAATAATATTTGAGGATATATCATGAAAACACTAACTCAGTGGGTATTATTTACTGTTATAGCGGTGGCAGGTCTCTGCCACCCAGCGTCTTTCGCTAGCCAGCATGATTCTGATCTTAATGGCATGTGGCGTGGGGAGTTAGAAGTACAAGACGGCGTTAGCCTGACCATTGGCCTTTTAATAAAAGACGGTCAGCTAACTTTGGACAGTCCTAATCAAGGCATGTTTGAACATAAACCGACTGAGTTTTCTATTACTGAAAATACAGTCAGTTTTTCCGACAAAAGTTTAAACGCCAGTTACCAGGGAAAGTTGAGCGAAGGCGTTTTGAAAGGCACCTTTAAACAAGGTAAGTCGTTTAACCTGGACATGCACAAGCTGACTGAGAGTGATAAAGCCCGTTTAAAGTATGAAGCGACCTATGCCGGCAACCTAACAGTTAGCGAAAACAGCGCACTTCCGCTTCGACTTAATGTCGCTGTTGTTCACGATGGTTACATAGGCACGCTTGATAGCCCTGCCCAGCAAAGCTATGGCATTCCTCTAACTGAGCTTGTTATCAATGACAGCGAGCTCAGCTTTAAGTCACCAATGCTGCAAGCCAGCTTCTCCGGTGAACTGACCGAAGACGGATACGCCGGTACTTTTACACAAGGCAAAGATTTTCCACTCACCTTAAAGAAATTAGCGACGGGAGCGGAACAGGCTAACGCAGACGCACCCCAGCTTGGCAAGCACGGCGCCAGCGTCGTCGTTATAACGCCGGACAAAGTAGAGAAACAATTCTATGGTGACCATGATGACAATACGCTTTATGAGATTGGTTCTGTCACTAAGACGATGGTGGGGTATTTATTAGCTGAGGCCGCAATTAACGACAACCTGGATCTGAATACGTCCATTAATGAGTTTTGGTCAAAGGCCCCGACAGAGGTCACTTTAAAAGAGTTAGCGGTGCACCATAGTGGGCTGCCTCGTTTACCGGCTAATCTGTTTGACGAGCCTGACCAGAGTGACCCTTACGCTCATTTTGATGACTCCATGCTAGCGTCTTCACTGACGGGCACATCCGTTGGCGAAAAAGCTTACGAGTATTCGAATTTTGGCTATGGAGTGCTCGCAGAAGCTTTGGCTAAGCACTCTGACACATCATTTTCGGACTTATTACAAGCACGAATTTTTGAGCCATTTGGTATGACCGACAGTTATGTCGCATTAAACAGTGACTATAAACCGGAAAGCCTGACGGCTGGACACAATGTACTCGGTGAAGCGGTGCCTCATTGGCACTTCAAAGCACTGGCCGGCGCTGGCGCAGTGGTTTCAACCCCCAATGATATGGCTCGCTATATTCAAACGGTCATGGGAAAAAGCGCTAACGACAATAAGGTTGTATCAACATTACTCGCACCCCGGAAAACTATCGAAGGCTGCTGCCAACAAGCCTTAAGCTGGATGATCAGTGAAGACAGTAACGGTAAGCCATATGCTTGGCACAACGGTCAAACGGCCGGCTTTAGCAGTTTTGTTGGCTTTTATATAGACGGTAGCCGGGGTGTTGTCGTTCTCAATGCTCAGTCAGTCAACGTGAACAGTGATGCTCTTTCGCTACTGACTGAAACATCCAAGAACGAGAATTAAACCACGCCTTGTTCAATCATGGCGTCAGCGACTTTACGGAAGCCGGCTACGTTGGCACCCAATACCAGATTTGACGGATGACCAAATTCCTCAGCCGTACGTTTCGCATCTCTGAAAATATTACGCATAATGCCTTTGAGCTTTTCATCCACTTCTTCAAACGACCAGCGCAACATACTGGCATTTTGCATCATTTCCAGCTGACTGGTAGCAACTCCTCCCGCATTCGCGGCTTTACCCGGACCGTAAGCGGTATTGCTTTCAATGAACAAGTCGACAGCTGCTTGTGTTGACGGCATATTGGCGCCTTCCACCACATATTTGCATCCGTTCTCCAATAGCGATTGGGCGTCTTTCTCGGTCAGTTCATTTTGTGTAGCGCAGGGAAACGCAATATCCGCTTTGTAACGCCAGACGGTATGACCATCTTCCGGGTAGTCATCTCGTGGCGTGTACTCGGCGTTACTATGAGTTTCTAAATAGTCTTCTAAACGCCCATTTTGCTCTTCTTTTATACGTTTTACTAAGTCTAAGTCGATGCCGTTGTCATGGTAAATCGCTCCACTTGAGTCACTACAAGTCACGGGCGTAGCACCAAGTTCATAGAGCTTTTCCATGGCATAAATGGCTACATTACCGGAGCCCGATACCAGACAACGTTTACCCTCTAATGAATCATCTTTATCATCTAGCATGCACTCGGCAAAATACACCGCGCCATAACCCGTCGCTTCTTTACGAACGAAGGAGCCACCCCAGAGCGTGCTTTTCCCCGTAAGAACACCGTCGAATCGATTCGCCAAGCGCTTATATTGGCCAAACAAATAGCCGATTTCCCGTGTTCCGACACCAATATCCCCAGCAGGCACATCTGTATTTGGCCCAATGTGGCGATACAGTTCGCTCATAAACGATTGGCAGAAACGCATGATTTCAGCTTCTGATTTTCCCTTAGGGTCGAAGTTTGAACCGCCTTTACCCCCACCAATAGGCAGGCCTGTCAGAGCGTTCTTAAAAATTTGTTCAAACCCAAGAAACTTAATAATTCCGGCATTAACGCTTGGATGAAAACGCAAACCTCCTTTGTAAGGACCTAATGCCGAATTAAATTCAATACGGTAGCCTTTATTGACCTGTATCTGGCCGTTGTCATCAACCCATGGCACGCGAAACATCACTTGCCGCTCAGGCTCAACCAAGCGCTCAATAATAGCCTGCTCTCGATACTTCGGGCGCTCTTCCAACAAAGGCTCTATCGACTCAAGTACATCTTCCACTGCCTGATAAAACTCTGACTGCGCAGGGCTGGTTTGCTTTAAGGTCTCGATAGTGTCTTTTATATAGCTCATGTGCGCCTCTGTAATTTGAAACTTATCTCTTTAACGTACTCCGTTAAATTTAGATCGCCAAGTGCTTCTTAGTTTTTCAGAACAACCCGATTCCGCCCGGCTTTTTTCGCGGCGTAGAGGTATTCATCCGCCCGCTTGAGAATACTATCGGGGGTATCGGTTGGTAGCTTAGTCGTTGCGCCTAAGCTGATAGTCACTTTAACGGCCTTTTTGTTACTTTGCTTGCCTCGCTTTTCTTTGCCTTTGCTTGTTGTTTCAGGTCTTGATGGGTCTCTCAATGTGAGTGGATAATTAGCCACTTTTGAGCGAACGGTTTCCAACACATCTTTCAGTTTTTCTTCGTTATTGTGTGAAAACACCAGAGTAAACTCCTCTCCCCCGTAGCGGTAGGCTTTGAAACCGCTAACGCTCTTTAATATGCTGCCTAATAACCGAAGTACCTGGTCGCCCACTTCGTGCCCGTAGCGGTCATTAAATTTTTTAAAATGATCAACATCCAGCATGCATACGGCACTGCGCTTGCGTAAATGCTGCAATTCACTCATGAGCGCCCGGCGTTGCGGTAACCCGGTTAGCTCATCTATGTATGCTAGCTTTAACATTCGGTCAGCCAGAGCCAACAGCAGACCGCCGGAAATGGCGAGTGCGGCCCAAGTCGAAGCATCAGTTTGTTCAATGCCAAGAACAAAGATCATGAAAGCCAACCAGGCGACTAACTGACTCCACCGAAATGCCGATGCGTTTTTATAAAGAAGAACGGTCGCCCAAATACCGCCCATTGCTATCATCCACAACGCTAAGCCGATACCTGGCAACTCACCAGAAAGGCTTAACATTTCGGTTGGGTTAAGAATAGCCAAAGCAGCAGCCACCGGCGCTGTTAGCAATAACAATGGCGACAAACCAACTGCGGCAAGTAACAAGAAGCCTCTCGGTGAAAGTAACACCGGCAATTTTATAAACACCAACAGCAACGCCGTTAGCGACAGCCAAACAGGCAGCGCTTCATACAAAACAGAAACATGCTGCTGGCTCAGTGGCTGCTGTAAACCCAATTGAATTAACGCGTAAAAGCCTGCGGTCCAGGCACACCAGTAAAGCCATTGCCACTGCCTGAAAAACCCGGCAATGAGGGTTACTAACCCTAAAGACGCTATAACACTTTCAGGCACAGGCAAGATGACGTCAGCCAACACTGTCGGGGCAAAAAATCCCAGCACAACCCAAACCACCAGCGGCAAAAACACGACTAAGGACAAAAGCAACTCCTACTAATAACTCAACCGTCTAATGTAGAAAAAAAGATTATAAGTTAACCGCCTTGCAATGCGGTTAATCGGCTACTATTTAAAGGTTATCGACTTTCGTCTCAAAAAGACACTTTAGGAGCAACAACATGACATTACGTATTGGCGATACTGCCCCGGATTTTACTATCGATACTACAGAAGGTCCCATTAAGTTTCACGACTGGGCCAAAGGCTCTTGGGTCTTTTTCTTCAGCCATCCGGCCGACTACACCCCGGTCTGTACAACAGAAATGGGTCGCACCTCACAATTAGCGCCGGAATTTGAAAAGCGCAATGTGAAACCACTGGGCTTATCTACTGACTCAGTTGACGCACATAAAGGCTGGATAAACGATATTAACGAAACTCAGAATACCGTTCTGGAGTTTCCAATTGTTGCCGACAAAGAGCTGGAAGTGGCACAAAAATACGACATGATTCACCCGAGCGAAAGTGCCACAGCAACGGTTCGCTCGGTATTTATTATCGACCCGAATCAGAAAATTCGTCTCATTATGACCTACCCAATGACGGTTGGCCGTAATTTCAACGAAATTCTGCGCGTTATTGATGCATTGCAAACAACTGATCGTGAAGAAGTCGCATGCCCTGCTGACTGGACACCTGGCGACTCTGTCATTATTCGCCCAAATGTCAGCGATGAAGACGCGAAAGAGAAGTTCCCACAAGGCTGGAAAACCGTGAAGCCTTACCTACGTTTAACAGACATTAAAGAACGTTAAAATTCGTTTTCTAATGACTGCTGGCGTTCTGCCCACTCGAGCAGTTCGTCCAGCGGTTTTGGCCTGCAGAACAAATACCCCTGCATGTAATCACAACCTTGCTCAGCCAGGAAAGCAAACTCGGCTTCTGTCTCCACCCCTTCTGCGACAACCTGTATGCGTAAGTCTTTGACCATTTTTAAGATACCGCGCGTAATGGCGGCGTTTTGTGCGTTTTCATTAATGTTTTCAGTAAAGCTTCGGTCTATTTTTAACTTATTGACCGGCAATGAGTTCAGATACCTGAGGCTGGCGAAGCCACTACCAAAGTCATCAATGGCGACATCGAGACCCAGCTCCCTTAGTTGCTCTAACAGTTCGGTAATTCGTTGAGTGTCGTGCACCAAAACGTTTTCGGTGATTTCTGCTGTCAGCTCACCCGGTTGAATTTCATAACGTTTCAGCGTGCTTTTAACCTTCTCAATAAAGTCATCGCGATAAAACTGAATAGGTGAAAAGTTCACGGACATAGAGCCAATGCCATAGGGCTTTAACCTTTCGAGATCACGACATGCCTGCCGCAACACCCAGTCACTAATAGGAACAATTTGACCTGTGCGCTCGGCCACCGGAATAAAGTCGGCAGGTGAAATATATCCCCGCTCCGGGTGTTGTCAGCGTATTAGTGCTTCAACGCCAGCAATACGGCCTGCCGCCGTCATAATAGGCTGGTAGAATAACTCAAACTGTTCATGCTGAAGCGCTTCTTGAATTTGGGTACGTAAGGCGACGTGGAAGCTCAAGCGTTCATCGAGTTTAGACTCATACCAAAGCCATGAGTTACCACCGCGTTTTTTAGCTTCGTACATTGCCACGTCAGCACGTTGAATAAGCTCCATGGGATGATTAAAAGCAGCCAGGTTAGACGCCACGCCGATAGCCGCAGACAGCGATACTGACTTACCTTCAATCTGGAACGGCTGCTCGAAAACACTCAATATTTCCTGACAAAACGCAGCAACTTGCTCTTTGTTACTGGCATTCTCAATAACAGCAACAAACTCATCACCGCCAAATCGACACAATAAGTTAGGACCCAATACAACATTTTTCAGGCGGTCAGCCGTTTCAATCAACACCTGGTCGCCCAAGTAATGACCCAAACTATCGTTTACTGGTTTAAAGCCGTCGAGATCAATAAACAACACATAAACCGCACTTTCTTCTCTTTCTAAAGCCGAGGCTAAATGCTTTTCAAGCGCTTTTCGGTTAGGTAAGTTCGTTAACGTATCGTGGGTTGCATTAAACTCAAGCGTTTCCTCTTTGTTAATGCGCTCGGTAATATCGCTTTGAAGTCCCACAAAATGCGTAACCTGCCCAGCTCGATTTTTGACAGGAGATATCAGTAACTCATTCCAAAAGGTCGAGCCATCTTTGCGGTAGTTCTTAATAACCGTTTTAACCTGTCTTCGCTCATGCAGGGCTTTTCTTATTTCGTGAACCGTTTTCCTGTCGCTGTCTTTACCCTGCAAAATTCGGCAGCTGCGACCAACCATTTCATCAAAGCTGTATCCGCTCAGTTTCGTAAAAGCAGGATTAATGTGGGTTACTGGAAAGCCTGGCTTATTCGCATCACTAATCACAACGCCGTTAACGCTCGCTTCTATACCACTTTCAAGAACTTTTAGTTGAGCTTCACTCTTGCGTTGTTCTGTTCGGTCGCGTGCTATGCCGTGCACACCGGCCCTTCCCCGTCAATAATAATTGGGGTATTAGTTATATCTAAGTAGTAAATATGGCCCAGTTTATCGGCCACTTTTATTTCGTAAGACTGAGCATTACCGCGTTTGGCTTCTTCGAAATGCTCTTTCGTTCGCTCTCTGTCTTCTTCGACTACCGCTAGTTCATAATGCTGACCAATTAACTCGTGCTCATGAAGCTTCAAAAGCTCACAGCCGGCCCGATTAATCGAAATAAAACGACCGTCAGAGTCCATGGTGAAAACAGGTTGAGGGTTATACGCAAATAGCGACTTGTGATGCTGTTCCACTTTTTCGCGTTGCAGCGCCAGCTCTTGCTGCTCGATTACCAACGCCACCAAGTCGCGAGTACGCACCAAAAACTCTAAGTCGAGCGTTGTTGGAAGTTTGGGGGAGCGAAAATAAACAGCAAAAGTCCCTATTACTCGCTCTTCCCTGGCGTGAAATATCGGATGAGACCAGCACGCAACAAGGTTATGTTCATCAATAAGTTCTAAAAACGCCTCAAATCGCTCGTCAAGCCTCATATCTCTTACAATAACCGACTTTCCAAGTGCGGCCGCGGTACCGCAGGCGCCGACACCGTCAGCTATTTCAAGATCCTGTAATGCACTGACAAATGGTCGGGGTAGAGACGGGCCTGCCGCTGCACGTAGACTGTTGGAGTTGTCACGCTTTAACATGACCGAGCATAACGCCCCATCAATTTGCGACTCTATAAGGTGACAAATATCTTCCAGCTTATTAGCAACTGGCTTTTGCTGAACGAGAGAGTTTAACGCATCGTACTGCGCCTTTATCAATTGTCCCGGTTGATACGACTTTTTGTGCGAGTAATGCAGGTACACTCGCCAGAGTATCGTAACGGCCAGGAGCGCTAAAACCACTCCTGTTGCAACCCACGAGTACTCCAGCAAATTATCCTGCATGACTCACATTCCTTTGGCGCTTATTTAACGCGCTGAACTCGCATGCGACGATTAGAACCTTCACGCCCAAAGAAGAATGAGTTAAGTGCACCGCGTTCAATGTAGTAAGCGTCTCCTTCCCAGGAAAAATAGCCACTGTCCGTCTGCTTCCAAACCTGACCATTTTTTAAAGTTATACGCCACTTTCCGTAAGGTCCTTCCTCGCGCTCGGCCAGAGTCACGTTAACGCGCTCGTCTTCAGTTTCTTCTTTCTCTTTATGCTCAAACCCAAAGCGGTCACTTGCACGTTCGCGGCGCTCTTGCGCTTGTTCTCTCATTTCAGCCGCTTTCTGCTTGCCTTTACGGGCCTGCTCCGGAAGCTCTCTGTCTTGACGTTTTCGCTCCCCAGACTGTTCTTTCTTAGCTAAATTGTCGTAACACACCAAACGCTCTAAAGAGTCCTCAATTTCGGCACACGCCTCTAATCCTGACTGCTGAGCAAAACTGGTAGCACTGAAGGCAACCGCTGCCATTCCAATAAACAACTTATGCATAATTCATTCTTCCTATAAATGTGATTCGTTTTAATACGTTAACCTAAGCGTATCGTTTTTTTGGGTTAACTCAAATTCTTTTAATGCGCTCATTCCTAAAAGAATAACGTTTCCGTCCATACCCGGCGTAATAGACGCGTCAACGTTGTTAAGTCGTATTTCACCCAGTTCCAATGTATCAATTTCCGTTCGATAGGTAATAACCCGACCGTTGGCAGTTTGTGACATACCTTGCCGCCCTTTTTGTAAGCCTAATTGACGTGCAAGCTCTTCAGGAACCGCGACCAGCGTCGCTCCGGTGTCTAAAAGAAACGTCACCTGTTGACCATTTATTTTTCCTCTGGCCACATAATGCCCCATACGGTTTTGCTCGAGAACAACGGTCACCTCACCACTACTGCGATGGCTCTGGATGTTTGAATTCGGGTTAAACTGTTCCTGAAGCTGATCTTGAAAAAACCAAACTAATAAAGCAATTGCCAGCCCCCACGCAATGAACATGAAAGGCTTTCCAAAAGAATTACCGGCTGACATTTTAGTTTTTTACCTTGTTACCGTTACTGTCCTCGACAGTAACGGTAACATCAATCCCACTACGCACGCTCTGAGTAACGACACAGAAATCCTCAAACTGCTCTAACGCTCTGTCCAAATGTTCAAGTTGTTCAGCCGTGTTTCCAAGCGTAATGCTCACATTCATACCAACAATACGCCAGCGCCCATCAATTCTGTCTAGCTCACCTTTCACCATTGCACTGACTTTACCCGGGTCGTCTTTAAACTTTCGTAAGGCAAACATTAAGCTAGCCGATAGACAGTTAGCAACCGATGCCGCCAACAAACGAGAGGGGTTCGGTCCACTACCATCACCTAATGGCTCAGGCTCATCTGATGTCACTTCTCCAAATTCCCCGAAGTCGATAAGAAATTTGTACTTATCAACCAACTCCATTGATACTGAAAATTCTTTTTCCATTACTAAGTTCCTTATTGGCTATAAGGCAATGTTTGCTTTTCGACCTTGTCCGCTAATGCCTGGCGTTGTTCAGTCATTTTTTCAACGGACCAACCCTGCAAGTGAGTATTCACTAACTCTGTTAGCGCTGCAATATGATCAGGCTCAGCATTCAATGCGCTAATGTACTCATAACGCTCTCCGCCGCTTTCCATAAAGTACTCGCGGTTTTCCTCACCAATTTCTTCAATAGTTTCCAGACAGTCAGCACTGAACCCCGGACAAAAAACCTGTACTGATTTAATACCTTTTTTCGGTAAGGCTTTCATGGTCATGTCGGTGTATGGCTGCAACCACTCTTCACGACCAAAGCGCGACTGGAAAGTGGTTAAATACTCATCTTCTTTCAGTCCTAGGCGCTCTGCCAGCAGTCGCGAGGTTTTGTAGCACTCACAATGATACGGGTCACCATTTTTCAAGTAGCGCAGCGGTATGCCATGGTAGGAAAACAATAATTTGTCAGCGCGCCCATGCTCATTCCAGTGACGCTCAATACGCTTAGCAGCCGCCTCTATAAAAGGCGGGTAGTCATGGTAATGCGTGACAAAGCGAAGTTCCGGCAGCCAGCGTCGCTGAGTAAAGTCTTTTGCCAACGCATCGAACGTCGAAGCCGTAGTTGATGCACTGTATTGCGGGTAAAGAGGCAAAACCAGCAGCTTACGCACGCCTTTTTCCAGCATCCGTTCAATAACATCGGAAATAGCCGGGTTTCCGTAGCGCATGGCAAAGTCGACAACAATGTCCTCACCCCAGGTTTCTTTCAATTTTGCTTCTATGCCTTTGGCCTGATCTTCGGTGTGGAATAATAATGGTGAGCCCCGACCTGTCCAGACCGTTTTATAAGCTTCTGCTGAGCGTTTCGGGCGAATGCGTAAAATAACGCCATTTAAAATTAACGACCAAAGCAACCGTGGCACTTCAACCACCCGAGGGTCTGACAGAAACTCTTTCAAATAGGGCTTCAAGGCTTTCTTTGTCGGAGCCTCGGGTGTGCCTAAATTGGTGACAAGCACACCTATTTTGTCAGCTTGGTGGTGGGAAAACGAAGAACTACCACGATATTTCATCTGCTTTTACCTTAAAATTCTGTTTTGCTTGGGAATGAAGCGAAATTTACGTAATTTTTAACCGGTTCGATCCCTATTTGCAAAAAAATCAGGTTACACTGCAACGATACACGCTATCGAAACTATTTGCTTGACCCATTTTATATGTCGACAACATCTACTCGTGAAAAGTGGTACAAGAAGCTGGCCAACTCACCACACGCACTGGTGCTTCTGTTCTTTCTTTCGGCACTAGAAGCGACTGTTTTACCAATTCCGTTAGAGCTTATCCTGGTGCCTTATATGGTGCTGGAGCGGGAGCGTATTTGGTTAATTGCGTCCGTCGCATTAGCGGGGTTCATGGCTGGCTCAGTCGGCGGTTATTACATTGGTTATGCGTTGTTCGATACCATCGGCCAATGGTTTATTGACTACTTATCCGTTCAGGAGCAATACGACGAATTTCAATCGGCTCTGGAAAATAACGGCTTCTGGTCAATATTCCTGGTTGGCGTTACGCCTGTTCCGTTTCAAGTTGCGATGCTGGCCGCAGGGGCTGGCCAGTACCCATTAACTCTATTTTTATTATCTGCCGGCATTGCCAGAGCCATACGATACTATGTCCTGGCAGCATTGGTTGCCTGGTTAGGTCCGCAAGCAGAAGACGTGTGGCAACGTTACTCAGGCCCTGCCGGCTGGTCCATACTTATTGCTGCGGTTTCTGTTATATTGTTAATACAATTCTTGTAACTAAAACCAATTCAACCGGAGCCCAATGACTCTTCTTATACTTTTTGCGTTTTTAGCCATAGGCGTGTCTTTTATTTGCTCAATTTTGGAGGCCGCAATACTATCGGTGACACCTAGCTATATTGCACAACTGAAAGAGTCTCGTCCTAAAACACACAAACAGCTGCGCAAACTAAAAGATGGTATCGATAAGCCTTTAGCCGCTATTTTAACCTTAAATACGGTAGCTCATACCGCGGGTGCTGCCGGTGTCGGTGCGCAGGTCGGTGTTGTGTTTGGCGATGGTTACTTGGGCGTTGCGTCTGCAGTTATGACGTTACTCATCCTCATTTTGTCCGAAATTATTCCGAAAACCATTGGGGCTAAATTCTGGCGTCCATTGGCTCCCTGGCTTCCGCCCACGCTTAACTTCATGATTCTGACATTAAAGCCATTTATTTGGTTGTCTGACCAAATAACAAAACGTATTGGCGGTGGGGAAGAAGAAATTGACGTGCGCTCTGAGATAAAAGCCATGGCAACCATTGGTCATGAGGAAAAAGCTCTGGATGCGGACGAGCGACGTGTTATTTTAAACATTCTTGACCTTCACGACATTCGGGTTAAGGAAGTTATGACACCGCGAACGGTTTGCGAGTCCATACGGCCTGACGAAGACATTATGGCCGTTAGTCAAAAGATTCGTGAGCTCCCCTTTTCCCGTTACCCGGTCATCGACGCCGAAGAAGAGCCTCACGGCATTCTGTTCCGCAGCGATGTTTTTGACGCCGACGAAGGAACACCTATTCTCGACATTGTTCGCCAGGTTGAAGTCGTTACCGAAACCGTAAGTGTGGAAGCCTTAATGAGCCACCTTATATCCACACGGCAACACATGGCGTTAGTCTATGACGAGCATGGCAGCTGGTTAGGACTTATTACCCTGGAAGATATTATCGAAACCATTTTGGGCACGCCAATAATGGATGAAACTGACAACATTGCCAGCCTACGCCGCTACGCCAGACAACGTTGGGATAAGCGCCTCAAGCGCGACCCAAAGCAAACGCAGCGCCAACAAGGTAATAATGATTCGGAATAGTTGATCAAAGCGCTGGTTCGTTATTTTTTTGAGCCAGTGCAAACCTATCCAAGTACCGGCAAAACCTGCCGCTATCATTGCTCCAATTAAAGGCAGCCAGTCTTTAAAAACAAACCCAGCCATACCAAAAACAATGGCTTTAGGACCATGCTGAAAAGTCATAACCGCAGCAAAGGTAGCCACGGTTTGCATTCTCTCACTGAAACGGGCTTTTACGAAAGCCGCCACCAAAGGTCCTGAAGCGCCAACAAATAAAGCTAAAAACCCCGTTAACAAGCCCCCGCCGACAAGACCCGCACGCCCGGACAAGCTTTGCGGTAATTTAGGACCCCAGGTTAACCATAACAGGAACAGGCCAATGGTAATTTGCAGTATCTCTGTGGGTAACTGAACCAATAACAGGCTTCCCAGGAAGGTTCCCAGCAATCCAAAAGGCACAAACCAAGCGATAGTCGGCCAGTGAATATGTCGCCATGACAGCGCCGCCCGCCCTACGTTCGAACCCATTTGCACTAAACCATGAACCGGAATAACCGCGCTGCCGGGCAACACTAGCGCAATAACGCCTATTAATACCGCGCCGCCTCCAGCACCGGCTACCGCACTTAATAACGACGTTGCCGCAGACAGCGACACTAACCCATAAAATAACGACTCACTGACCACTGGCTTCGACTCCCGGTTTGCGCTGATCTGGATCAATACGTATAATTCGCGCTCGATTTTTAAATCGACTATTTCCAAACAAGGCTTCGGATTTACGTTCCGAACCGCTGAAAAAGGTAACACGATATGTACATTTGTGCGGCATTGTATAAGTTTGTCGAGCTCAATGACTATGAGCAAATTCGCGAACCACTCTATCAAACCCTTATCGACAACGACGTAAAAGGCACCCTTCTGCTGGCTCGAGAAGGCATTAACGGTACTATTTGCGGTACCCGCGAAGCCATCGATAACGTCTTAGCTTATCTACGTTCAGATGAACGTTTTGCTGACATTGATCACAAAGAATCACCGAGTGACGAGCAGGCCTTCTACCGCACTAAGGTCAAGCTCAAAAAAGAAATTGTCACTATGGGCGTCGACTGGGTCGATCCTAAGAACACGGTTGGCACCTACGTTGAGCCGGAAAAGTGGAACGACCTGATTTCTGACCCGGAAGTACTGGTTATTGATACCCGTAATGAATACGAGTATGCCGTCGGCACATTTGAAGGCGCAGTAAACCCTAAAACCGATACCTTTCGCGAGTTTCCAGAGTATGTGAAAGAACATCTTGATCCGGAAAAGCACAAGAAAGTCGCCATGTTCTGCACCGGCGGCATTCGCTGTGAAAAGTCGACCGCTTACTTAAAAGAGCAGGGTTTTGACGAGGTTTATCATTTAAAAGGCGGTATTCTGAAATACCTCGAGCTGGTACCGGAAGACACGAGTCGCTGGAATGGTGAGTGTTTCGTGTTTGACCAACGTGTCACGGTGAAACATGGGCTGGAGCAGGGCGAATACGACCAGTGCTATGCTTGCCGTATGCCTATTACTCAAGAGGAAATGGCTTCTGAGCACTACCAGAAAGGGGTTAGCTGCCCACACTGTTTCGACAAAACCACACCAGAGCAAAAAGAACGTTTCGCCGAGCGCGAACGCCAAATTCAACTTGCTAAAGCGCGCGGCGAAAAGCACATTCGCGATGGTAAAGTAGAGTCACTGAGTTGATCTAACTCGCTTCATAACCGTATTCTCTGATGTAAGCTAAAGCTGACAGTTATCGAATTTAACTGTCAGCTTTATCGATTTTCATCGCTTTCTTTAACCCCACGAATGGACTATGGTTAAAGCATAACGATGACAAAGGAGGGTTTTATGAAACAGTTAAGCGTTATTGGTTTAGATAAGAAAAAAGCCGAGCAACTTGGCGACAAGCTGAACGAGCTACTGTCGAACTATCAAGTGTTTTACATGAACGTTCGTGGTTTCCATTGGAACATTAAAGGCGAGCGCTTCTTCGAACTGCACGCAAAGTTTGAAGAAACCTACGACGACTTACTGCTGAAAATTGATGAAATAGCAGAGCGCATTCTGACCTTAGGTCAACGTCCTCAACATGCTTACTCAACGTACATTAAGAACAGCGAAATTGAGGAAGTAAAAGACGTTCACGAAGGCCGCGCTTGTGTCGCGAATATTTTGGACAGTTATCAAACAACGATTCGCCTGCAACGTGAGATTTTAGACCTCGCAGGAGAAGCCGGTGATGAAGGCACCAACGCGTTGATGAGTGACTACATTAAAGAGCAAGAGAAAACAGCGTGGATGCTGACCTCTTACTTAGGTGATTGAAGGCTCGATTAATTGAGCTCAGCCATAAAAAACGCCCCGTTAAAGCGGGGCGTTTTTATTTGTATTTATACTATGCAGTACTTGAAAAGTATCCTTTAGAACGTATAGTTCAAGCGTGCATAGTAGTAACCGCCATTAATACCAAACGGGAAAGTTTCCCAACCGTATTTGAAGCCCGCATCCGAGAATGGAGAGCCTTCGCTGCCCCACTCGTCCGGGTAAGTATCAAACAGGTTGTTTGCGCCAATACGTACGTTCAGGTTGTCTGTAAAGTCGTAACCAACCGACGCATCAGTTAACCATTTACCTCCCCACTCTTTCTTAACACCGGTAAATGCCTGACCTTCAACAGATCCGAAGTAGTTGAACGCCACATTCACATTCCAGGCGTTGCGAGACCAGTCAGCGCTAATAGTTGCTTTTTCACTGGGCTGACCTTCTTCCAAACGAAGTATCTGAGTGTCATTGAATATATCGTCGCCATCAATGAGTGATGAAACCGAATTCACTCGTTCAACTTCGGTGTTCATAAAACTCATGGCCGCAGTTAAGTTTAACTCGCCTTCCATTAACTCAGTTGGGTAAGAGGCAATAACATCCAAACCCGTAGTTTTAGTGTCAACTGAGTTTGTGAAGAACTGGACTGCGCCGAGCTGGTTATCTTCCAGTATGTCGGCAAATTGCGCTCCCACATCTGCTTGTAAAGGCTCTGAAAGTACAATGCGGTCATCAATATTAATTTGATAAGCATCGATAGTGATATCAAAACCATTGTTGAACCGCTTAATTAAACCAACACTAACACTTTCCGAAGTTTCTTCTTCTAACTCCTTAATGCCAAACTGTTGCGCAATTTCATCATTATTAGCAATGGTTGCCGTTTCCACCAAAGTACCGCCAACAACGTTAGTCAAGACCTGGCTATAATACATTTGCTGAACACCAGGCGCTCTGAAGCCAGTTGAAACAGTACCCCGGAGCGAAAAGTCATTATCAATGTCATAACGAGCTGACAGTTTTCCAGAAATATTATCACCGGCAATATCATAGTCTTCATAGCGAAGGGCGCCAGCTAACAAAAAGTCAGGGGTAACATAATACTCCGCATCAACGTAGGCTCCGTAACTGTCTCTATCAGCATCAACAACTTGCCTTGGACCAAACCCTGGGAAGCCTTGAATACCGGGCTCTGCCGAAATAGGTTCTCCTTCATCATTTACATAAGGCGTTAAGATTTGTATGTCTCGATCATCTTCACGACCATATGCCCACGAAACCGGATCACCCTGATTAATTTGATAGCCGTCTCGTCTCAACTCAACGCCTAACGCCAAATAGAGCAACTCATTAGCAACATCGACCGTACCATTTACATCAAAGTTAAATGTGGTTTGTTCAAACACTAACTCACCGTCAAAGGCTTCCGTTGGCGTCTCACCATAAATACCGCCATCCGGGTGAGGCTCGTAATACCAACTGGTATTTGCAGAGTTTGACGAATTAAAACCAAATTCATTTTTGCCGTAAACCACACTCGCGTCCCACAACCAGGCGTTGGGGAGGTCACCACGAACACCGATCGCTAAGGACTGATCATCGGCTTCCGTTTCCAGTTTTGGTAAGAAACCATCAGGGTAAATAGATTCAATCGTTCTTTGATGATCGCGTCCACGAAAAAAGCCTGAAGAGCCACCGTCGCGATTCGAAATACCACCAAACGCGTAAAGCTCAGTGGTATTACCCAAGTTGTAACCAGCGTTAAACCAGGCGTACATATTTTCAGAGTCTGCGTCGCCAACATGTAAACGAACGACAGGCTCACCACTTGGCGACAGCCAGTCACCAATAAGTGATGCTTCAGCCGGCGATGCACGATTGGTCATGCCACGGTCACGGTATTCTAACGTACCGTTGAAGAAGCCCTTATCAAACTCTTTACCAAAGTTAATACCAACAGTATTTACTTCACCGTCTTTTTCATACGTTTGACCCACTTCGGCAGAAATACTGCCGCCCTCGGAGCTTTTCAGCGTAATATTAATAACACCCGCTATAGCATCAGAGCCGTACTGGGCTGCAGCCCCATCACGAAGAATCTCCACACGCTCAACCGCTGTAATTGGAATGGCGTTAATGTCGTAGCCTGCAGAACCTTTACCAATAGTTTCCTGTACGTTCACCAACGCTTGCTGGTGACGGCGCTTACCATTCACCAAAACCAATACCTGGTCAGGGTTTAAGCCCCGTAAGGTTGCCGGACGGATAATGTCCGAACCATCTGAAATAGTCGTTGACGAGAAGTTAAATGACGGAGCACTCATTTGCAGAGCTTTACCCAGCTCAGTTGCGCCGGTATCAACCAGCTGGTCGGCTGAGATAATATCAATAGGCGACGCAGACTCAGTAGCCGTTCGCCCGTTTACACGTGACCCCAGAGTAACAATTCGCTCAATTGACTCCCCGGTTTCGGCATTAACGGCATCTTGAGCCATGGCAGCTCCCGGCGCCATAAACGCAGCAGCCAGAGACACTGATAAAAAACCTAGCTTGAAAGGCGCTCTAGTCATAGTTCTTCCCCAATCTTGTTATTTTAGTTTTAAACGATGCGCACCTATTAACAACTACACTTACAACAAGGGTTTAGAAATATGTCAGATGATATAAATCAATAAAAAGGTAGGGACTTGCGCTTAATTTATAGTGCGATATATTGAGAAACTATTAACACAAAAAAAGGAAACCGTTATGACACGCATAGTTGGTATAGTATTAATTATCGTTGGCGCTATCTTGCTTTACTTCTCTTATGAAGCGTCACAATCCATCGCGTCGGAAGTATCGGAAATGGCAACCAATGAACCAACAGACAACACTATCTGGTATTTAATTGGTGGTGTTGCCGCGGTAATTATTGGTCTCTACGCCACCATTCGAGGAAAGTAAAATCTGCAGCAGTTTTTGTAAGCTATGCTGACGTGTCTCCGGACACGTCGGGTAGTTTCAGTGCGCTTAAAGTAGCTAATACACCAACAACGACCAGCACCCATAGTACGGCGTGAGCACCAAAAGCCGCATCAACCCAACCGAGTAACAAACCTGCCAGCAGTACAACACCCATGACAGTATTAGAGACAGCAGTTAACTGTGCTCTATTCTCCTGGTTCGCCATATCGACCAAATACGTTTTACGACCAACGCGCGCACCTTGGTGGGCTACTGCGGACGCAAACAGCAATAAAGCAGCAATCCACTCAAGACCGAGCCAATTTGGTGCCCAATAGAATATAGCCAGTGCCGCCGCCATGACTAGCGTCGACATGATCGATGCTGCCGCCATAACATGATGGCTGGCTGAGTCAGACCAACGTCCCCAAAAGCGCCCGGCCAGCAAACCCGCAAGTCCACTAGCCAGCATAAGGCTACCTAAACTGGTTAGCTCCGTATCACCCTGACGCTGAATAAGCACCACAATGTAGGGAATGGCGAAAGCTGCGGCGACAAGTAAGGCTCTGGTCAACACAAAATGTCCAAACTGACCATTCTTCCAGAGCAATGACATCGACTTAACGGCTTCAGAGACTGCGTTACCACCACCTTCAGTAGCGCCAGCGACCTCTGGAATACCTGCGTACAAAGCCGCCGCTAAAAGCCATAAAACAACACCCGCTCCCAGCAAGGCTAAAAATAGCCAACGCTGACCATCTATTTCCGGCGAAAAAACAATCACTAATGCAGTTAACAAGGTCAGCAAGCCAGCGGAAGAGGCTGCTACACCGGATAACCTCCCCCGACGTGTTTTAGACACCGTTTTACCGGTAACATCCTTATTGGCAACCGAGCAGATACCGCGAGACAAGCTAAATAACGCGAGCAGTAACACGACACTCCAGCCCAGAGCACTATTATTTAACGTGGCAACCGCAAACAGCATGAGCAACAGCGATGCGGCCTGCCCGACACTACCTGCAACCCAAAACCACTTCCTAACCGGTTGTTGGCGCAATTGCTGGGCAACAAATAGTTGGGGTAATAGTGCCAATGACTCACGCAAGGGAACTAACGCACTAATGAATACGGCAGGAGCGCCTAACGAACTTAACATCCACGGCAAGACTAAACGTGCGCTGACCAGGCTGTCACCCAGCTTGGTTAACGTCAGAGACAGCAGCATTAACACAAAAGACTTTGGCTGATGGTTACACGCCGACTCAGGTATATCCTTACACACTCGCGCGTCTTCATCTTCTGCGAGGTAGCCGTAAACCTTCTCGGTTAGCTGTTTGTCAGTCATGCTGCTTTCCGTACTATTTGGAATAGGAAAGTAAATGCTGCCACAAGTTATTCAGCCAATCCACCAAATCGAGCCATTCGATCATATCAGCAAGTTCGACATCGTAGCGCGTCAGTCGTGCGTAGTCGGTTAGCAGTCGTTCGGCCATAGCGTCATCGAGCTTGTTCATGACGATTGTATTGGCAATATCAAACAGTGGGTGCCCTATTCCCGCATACTCCCAGTCAATTACTTTAATGGGAGCGGTCATAAGAATATGATTCATCGACAGGTCATTGTGACAAAGCACCGGGTACTCCAACCATTGATCAATCGCCTGCTGGTGTTGGCTTTTCTCTTCCCGAAAAGACTTGGCCAGGGAAGGTTCATAGTTGGAAAGCTGCTGCAGGTAATGCTCTACTTTGTCGTTTAATCTCCAGTGAGGAATGCTTGGCTTAAAGGAGTGAATTTTAGCGAGAACCTCAGCCAATACCGTTGCTTTAATAGCGGGCGATAAGGTGACCTTATTTAATGAAGGCGCCTCTAAATATGGCTGTAATAGCCAGCCTTCAGCTTCATTCCAGTCCAACACTTCAGGGGCAGCACCGCTTTCGGCAAGCGTTTTCTGTACAGTAACCTCCAGACCTCGATCAACCTGAAATAAGCCATCATTTTGCCACCGCTTTAGTACGAGATCAGAGTCATCAGACTTAAGCCGCAGCGTTTGGTTTGACTGCCCACTGGTTAAACGAGTGACTTTTTTAGGTGCAGGTATCATCCGGCACTCTTTAGCGGCTCTGGCTGTTGATTATCCTGATGCCAGCGCCACATGGCATACAACACCAGTCCCAGGTAGACCACAAACAATAACGCTGTAGCGACAAACCCCTTACTGGCGTATAAATACACATAAACGCTGTCAATAACCAACCAGTACCACCAGGTTTCATACGCTTTTTTAGTCACCAGCCAAGTCGCCAGCAAGCTAAACACGGTAGTATAAGTATCGAGCCACACGGCGTCGGCGTCAGTAAACACAGAAAGTGTATAGGCAATTATAGCAGCCAAAGGTATCAGCCAAGCCCACTGTAAAAGATGCCACTTCAACGAGTATTTAGCACCACCGGGGCTTTCTTCGGCAGCAGACTTTTGGAAGCGCCACTGCCACCAGCCGTAACCGGCCATGACGACATAAATAGCCTGCAATACCGACTCCATATACAGCTTACCCTGCCAGAACAATACCGCATATATTCCACAGCTTATGGTTGCTGACAGCCAGCACCATTGCTTCTGATGAGCCGCCAGCACCAAGTACCCCAGTGCGAATAACAGCGCTGCTAATTCCCACAAAGAGCTCATCATTAACTGTTCTAACAGGGTTTCTAGCACGGTTTTTCCTAAAATGATTTACTGACTGTAACGCCGAAACGACGGGGCTCACCGTACTGCACGTAAGTCTCGTCATTAGCATACTGAGTTCGTGGATCATTAGCGAAATAGAAACCACGCACTTCATAGTCTTCATCCGTTAAGTTCCGTCCCCACAAGCTCACACGCCAATCATCGACGTAGTAGTTCACCGCAAAGTGCACCAGTGCCATAGAGTCCGACTTCTGATTATGCGAGTTCGAGAAATAGAATTCGTCCTTGCCGTCGGCCTGAAGTACCCACTGAATATTCTCACCGTACCAACCTTCGAGGCCAACGTTGAACTGATACTGAGGCGCATGAGCTTGCTCACGCCCTGTCATATCCATGCCGTCCTCAGTCACAAAGCCTTCTATTTCGGTTTCCAGCCAACTCGCAGAAGCAAATAATGTGAGCCAGTCAGTCAGTTTATTGCGAATTTCCGCTTCAAGACCGTAACCCTTCCCTTCGGCAGCATTCTCAATGTAACCGACAAATTTTGCCCCTCGATTCACCCAGCTTTTAAGCTGAACATCGTCACGCCAATGGTAAAAAGTGCTCACTCGCGAGGTTAAGTCACCGCTTGGGCTACTGCCTTTAACGCCAAATTCGGCACTCCATAGAATTTCAGGCTCAAAAGTAGCGCGTTCCAGCAGGTAGTTTTTTAGCTCGTCGAGACCCTGGTCGTCCGCTTTACCCAGCGCTTCGCCATTAACGCCACCGGACTTATAGCCTCGTGACACGGTCGCATACCAATAGCTGTTTGGTGCTGCCTGGTAACGTGCACTAAAACTACCACCCACCATGGTATCTTCCGGTTGTGCGTCTATATTGCGACTGTCGGAGTAGTCGTTATCGTACTGCTCAATACGCAAACCGCTAATAGTGGTGAACTTCTCGCTCCAGTGCTGCGTCAATTCGCCGTATACCGCGGCATGTTGACTGCGATAATCACTTTGGAAAATATCCGGCTGACCTAAGTCCCAATTAAAGTAATCACGCGTTAGTTCGACGTCTTTATCGTAATAATAAACACCCGCTACCCACTCACTGTCTACTCCCAGCAGTGTTTGCGGGGCATCCGACAACCAGCGAACCTCGGCGGTTTTGTCTTTTCTGTCACGCAAGTAAGCATCAAACGACGAATATTCCCAACCGGGCGCAATACCGACGTACGTCCAGTCTTCATCAAAGGCGTAAGCAGTATCTGCGTTTAAAATACTCGCTGACAACTCAAGTCGGCTGTTACCCCAACCTAAATAATTCAATGTGGTTTTTACCGCATCACTTTCAAGGCGGTCGTAGCCCGGCTCGTCTGACAGCGTGGTTCGGTTGTTATCAAGACTGAATACGTCATAGCCGTTATCAACATCGTTGTAGTGCAAAACAGTGTCTAACGTCCAGTTATTGGTAAATTGGGTGTTCAATAAAAAGCGAACGCCAAGTTCGTCTCTATCGTTGGTGTCGTCCCTTTCTAAATAGGCATTCTCTATATAGCCGTCTTGCTTAAACTGACTGACAGAGAAGCGGGCATTACCTAATACACCCAGTTGCCCGCCTAATGCTAAACCACCCATGCGTTCGTCGTAATTACCGGCTGACAACTCAAACTGACCGCTAAAGTCATCCGAGGGCTGTACGCTATCAAGCAATACTAAACCGGCCATTGCGTTCACACCAAAACGACCGCTTTGGGGCCCTCGAAATACCTCAACCTGGTTTATATCGAAAAGGGACGCAGCAGTGCCTAAACCACTGTAATCAATGCCATCTATAATAAGACCGACTGACGGACTAATTGGATCAACAAACTGAGAACGCTCGCCCATGCCGCGAATCTGAATAAAGCGTGCAGTCGATGTACCGCCGGAGAAGTTAACATTGGCAAAGCTGTTGAGCGTATCTTCTAAATGCTGCGCATTTCGCTGCTGCATTGCATTTTGGTCAATAATGGACACACTGCTGGTCGTTTCATTAAGCGTGCGCTTATGAAAGTCACCACTCACTTCAATTATTTCAAAGTCGTTGCTATTTTCCTGACCATAGGCCAGAACCGGAGTTTGCAGTAATGCTAAGCCAATACCGGCTGCTAAGTAAGACGTTATTTTTTGCATGGATCATTTCCTCAAAACAAAGTCAGAAACGATCCGGTAAGGCTGTATTAGACGGGTTTTCTACCATCCCTACGCCAGTATTAACCGGATCAGGTTTTAAGAGTTCGCTTTCGCATCTCAGCCGTTGCCGGCACCCCTTGGTAAAGCGGCGTCAGTATAACGCAGCTTGCTGTTTTAACAAATGCTCTTTAAATGAACGACAATGCGTCACCGTAAAGGTTTTCCAACGGCACGCCTTGGGCAACAAAATCGTCCCTAATAACACGCACCATTTCGAAACGACCGGCCATGTAAACTTCGCAGTTTTGCAAATTCTGTTGGCTCGTCATTACCGCCTGATGAACCAACCCAATGGAATACGGCCAGTCTCCGGCAGCGTCTTCGAGCACTGGGTGATAGTCAAAATGCTCATGTTCACTGGCTAAACGCTCGAGTTCATCGTGCAAATACAAATCGGCTTGAGTTTTTGCGCCCCAATATAACGTTAATGGGCGCTCCGGCGTTGCTCGTAAATGTTGCTGTAAAATAGAGTAAGCGTATGAAAAGCCAGTGCCGCCTGCTATTAAAACGGCCGGTTTGTCACTGCCCTGGCGGTAGAAAGCAATACCATCGGGGGCTTCTATCTTGACTTCACCCTCAGCTCGGATCTTATCCAGCACCTCCATAGCGTAGCTATTGTCTGGCGTAGCCCCTACATGGAGTAACCACTCACTATCGCTTGACGGGCACGACGCGATGCTAAAAGGTCGCTTATCTCTTTCACCCATGACAACCATTAAATACTGGCCTGCTTTAAACGCGACTGGCTGCGGCAATTGCAAACGCACTTCCCAAACAGCGTCCGCTAACTGACGCGAAATTTCGACTTTACAGGTCATTTGTTGACTCATTCACGACTCCATAATGTTCAGTTCGTCCCACAGCTGGTCGACACGCTGCTTAACCTCTTCACTCATGACAATAGGCTCGCCCCATTCGCGGTCAGTTTCACCGGGCCATTTGTTGGTTGCGTCCATGCCCATTTTCGAACCAAGACCAGAGACAGGTGACGCAAAATCTAAGTAGTCAATTGGTGTGTTCTCAACCAGGGTGGTGTCACGAGCCGGATCCATTCGGGTTGTCATAGCCCAAATCACGTCTTTCCAGTCTCGTGCATTCACATCGTCGTCACACACAATCACAAACTTGGTGTACATAAACTGACGTAAGAAAGACCAGACCCCCATCATCACGCGCTTGGCATGGCCAGAGTACTGCTTCTTCATAGTGACTACGGCTAAACGGTACGAACAGCCTTCCGGTGGCAGATAAAAATCGACAATTTCCGGAAACTGCTTTTGCAATAACGGAATGAAAACTTCGTTCAAAGCCACACCCAATACTGCGGGCTCATCTGGCGGCCGACCGGTATAAGTGCTGTGGTAAATCGGGTCTTTACGATGGGTAACATGAGTCACGGTAAACACCGGAAACTCATCCACTTCATTGTAATAGCCAGTGTGGTCGCCATACGGCCCTTCGGGCGCTGTTTCACCCGGCTCAATGTAACCTTCCAGAATAATTTCTGCATGTGCCGGAACTTGTAAGTCATTGCTTAGGCACTGTGTTACTTCGGTTTTACTGTCACGCAGCAAACCAGCAAAGGCGTATTCTGACAAGCTATCCGGCACCGGTGTTACGGCACCCAGAATAGTCGCAGGGTCTGCACCTAAAGCTACCGAAACAGGGAACCTTTCGCCTGGATGCTGCTGACACCACTCCTGAAAGTCCAGCGCGCCGCCACGATGCGACAACCAACGCATAATGAGCTTATTCGGCCCCAAAAGTTGCTGGCGATAAATACCTAAGTTCTGGCGCTCTTTATGTGGCCCCCGGGTCACTGTAAGCCCCCAGGTGACTAGCGGTGCTACATCGCCCGGCCAACAATGCTGAATCGGCAATTTGGTCAAGTCAACATCATCGCCACTCATTACTACCTGCTGACAAGGCGCCTTTTTAAGCTTTTTCGGCGACATACTCAGCACTTTTTTGTACGTTGGCAGCAAATTCAACGCATCTCGGAAGCCCTTCGGCGGCTCTGGCTCTTTTAGAAACGCCAGTAATTTGCCGACATCACGCAAAGCTGTCACTGACTCTTGCCCCATACCTAAAGCCACACGCTCTGGCGTACCAAAGAGGTTCGCTAATACCGGCATATCATGGCCTTTCACGTTCTCAAACAATAAGGCCGGGCCTTCTGCTTTTAACGTACGGTCAGATATTTCGGTAATTTCAAGGTAGGGGTCTATTTCTTGCTGGATGCGTTTAAGTTCACCGCGCTCCTCGAGGAGCGCGATGAAGTCTCGCAGATCTTGATATTTCATACGCCGCTTAGCTGTTGCGTTGACGCTTCATCGATTCGAAGAATTCGTCGTTGGTCTTAGTCATCTGCAAACGGTCAATCAGGAACTCCATGGCTTCAACTTCGCCCATTGGGTTCATAATCTTCCGCAGGATCCACATTTTCTGCAGCTCGTCCTGCGACGTCAGCAATTCTTCACGACGTGTACCTGAACGATTAAAGTCGATTGCAGGGAAAACACGTTTCTCTGCCAACTTACGGTTCAAATGCAGTTCCATGTTACCGGTACCTTTAAACTCTTCGTAGATAACTTCATCCATCTTCGAGCCGGTATCGATAAGCGCGGTTGCAATAATAGTTAAGCTACCGCCTTCTTCAACGTTACGTGCTGCACCAAAGAAGCGTTTTGGCTTGTGTAGCGCGTTAGCGTCCACACCACCCGTCAGGACTTTACCTGAGCTTGGAATAACGGTGTTATAAGCGCGCGCCAAACGAGTAATTGAGTCCAATAAGATGACAACATCTTTTTTGTGCTCAACCAAACGCTTCGCTTTTTCGATAACCATTTCAGCGACCTGTACGTGGCGGCTGGCAGGCTCATCGAAGGTCGAAGCAACCACTTCACCCTGCACCAAACGGTGCATTTCCGTTACTTCTTCCGGACGCTCATCGATAAGCAGTACAATAAGCTCTGCTTCAGGATGATTCGCCGCAATAGAAGTCGCAACGTTCTGCAGTAATAACGTTTTACCCGCTTTCGGCGGTGCAACGATAAGACCACGCTGGCCTTTACCAATAGGTGCCGACAAGTCGAGAACACGCGCCGTAATATCTTCAGTACTGCCATTGCCGCGCTCTAAACGAAAACGTTCGTCTGCATGCAGTGGTGTCAGGTTTTCAAAAAGAATTTTATTACGAGAGTTTTCAGGCTTGTCGAAGTTAACTTCGCGAATTTTCAGAAGAGCAAAATAACGTTCGCTGTCTTTCGGCGGTCGAATTTTGCCGCCAATAGTGTCGCCAGTGCGTAAGTTAAAGCGACGAATTTGGCTAGGCGATACATAAATGTCATCGGGACCGGCCAAATATGACGAGTCGGCTGATCGCAAGAAGCCGAAGCCGTCCTGCAAAATTTCCAACACACCGCCGCCGTATATGTCTTCACCGCTTTTTGCGTGCGCCTTTAAAATAGCAAAAATGATGTCCTGCTTGCGCAGACGGGCCATATTCTCAAGGCCCATTGAGTCCGCGAGCTCAACAAGCTCGTTTACGGGTTTATCTTTAAGTTCAGTTAGATTCATAGGAGGGTTTTCGAGTTATCGATTGAACACAAAGCCTTTTTATTGACTCTAGAATATTAAAACAATTGGAACGTTCGGATTTCGCGAGTTGCGAAGTCAGAAACAGAAGTTTCTCTTACTTAACAAGGCGCGCCGGTGGAGTTGGCAAGCCTGCTTGAATAGTTAATAAACAGAAAGGTATCACCAAAATTAGAGTTCGTCCAGTTTTGCTAACAAAAACGGCGCATAATGCGCCGCTTTTTGATACCGATTAAATGTGTTGGTCAAGAAATTCAACCAGTTGCGCTCGAGATAGCGCGCCAACTTTGGTTGCCACCACATCGCCGTCTTTGAATAACAGCAGCGTAGGAATACCGCGGATATTAAATTTCGGCGGGGTTTGTTCGTTATGGTCCACATTCAGCTTACCAATAACCAACTTACCGGCGTACTCTTCGGCAATGTCGTCCAGAATTGGCGCGACCATTTTACAAGGCCCACACCACTCGGCCCAAAAGTCGACCAGTACAGGTTTATCGGATTTGATGACATCTTCGTCAAAACTGTCATCGCTTAGCTGAACAATTGCGTCACTCATGGTACTCTCCGCTAAATTCTTTCGCGTGGAAATATAGAATAGTATTATTTCTGTTTTTGAATACAAGCGCAAACTGATATGCTTATAACTTATGAATAAAACACATCTTTCAGAAACTCGTTTCGCTGATTTGGCGCTTCATCCCAAATTACAGCAAGCGCTATCCAATGCCGGATTCGAATATTGTACTCCAATCCAGGCCTTAAGTCTGCCTGTTGCGTTATCTGAGCGCGACGTTGCTGGTCAGGCTCAAACCGGAACAGGGAAAACCTTGTCATTTCTTCTGGCGACTTTCAACCGCTTAATGCAGAACGCGTCGTCCGAAAAAACCGATTCAGGCCCTCGTGCCCTCATTATGGCCCCAACCCGTGAGCTTGCCATTCAGATTGCCCATGACGCAGAGCCTTTGCTGGAAAGCTGCGGCTTGAAGATGGGTGTCATATACGGCGGCGAAGGCTATGACTCTCAAAAAGAGCAGTTAAGTAATAGCCCGGACATTCTGGTCGGCACTACAGGTCGCCTTATCGACTTTTACAAGCAAAGCTTATTCTCACTGAACGACATTGAAGTGGTGGTGTTGGACGAAGCCGACCGTATGTTTGACTTAGGCTTTATTGACGACATTCGCTATTTGCTGCGCAAAATGCCCGAGCCTGCGAAACGTCTTAACCTATTATTCTCGGCAACCCTGTCTTATCGAGTTCAAGAGTTGGCGTACGAACACATGAACGCGCCAACTAAACTGGAAGTTGAGCCGGCACAGAAAACCGCAGTGCGGGTTACCGAAGAATTATTTTACCCATCGAAGCCGGATAAACTCCCGCTTTTGTTAACGCTTATTGAAGAAGACTGGCCGGAAAAAGCCATTGTGTTCGCTAATACCAAGCACGGTTGTGAAAAAGTTCACGGCTGGTTGGTGGCAAATGATCACAGAGCCGGACTTTTAACCGGCGATGTGCCGCAGAAAAAGCGTTTGAAAATTCTCGATGATTTTGCCGACGGCCGTATCGACTTTCTGGTCGCGACCGATGTCGCTGCACGAGGACTGCATATTCCGGAAGTGACTCACGTCTACAACTTCGATTTGCCGGACGACTGCGAAGACTACGTACATCGCATTGGTCGTACTGGCCGCGCAGGTGCCAGTGGCGCTGCAATCAGCCTGGCCTGTGAAGAGTATGTTTATAACCTTCCCGCTATTGAGGAATATATTGGTCACAGCATTCCGGTCACCAAATACGACGCAGATGCCATGTTAAGTGACTTAAGACGTCCTCGCCCACCACAACGCCGTCGCCGCCATAACTCTGGTGGCAATAAAGGCAAACCACGGGGTCGACGCTCTGGTCCACCAAGGTCATAAACGCCAATGGCGCTGAAAAAGAAAAAACTGGCTGCCATCGACATGGGCTCAAACAGCTTTCATTTGTTGATGGCAGAAGTTTCAATGACCGGTTTTTTCCCAAAGCCCCGAGTGCTCACACGCCACAAACAGAAAGTCAGGCTGGCCGACGGGCTTAACGCAGCAAATACCATTGATGACGACGCAGCAAAAAGGGCATGCCTATGCCTGTCAGGTTTTGCCGCAGAGCTCGAACAATTCCAGCCCGATGCAGTGACCGTTGTCGCGACGGCGGCATTGCGCAAAGCCAGTAATCAAGTCCAACTATTAGAGCAATTTGAAAATGCTTTAGGCCGTCCTATTCAGGTGATTACCGGTGAGCAGGAAGCTGAATTAATTTACTCTGGCGTTTGCAGTGTGTCTCAGTGCGCCGACGATGTATTGGTCATTGATATTGGGGGCGCCAGTACAGAAGTTATCGCTGGGCATGGGTTGACCCCTAAATACCTGCAAAGTTTAGACATGGGCTGTGTGGTTTTTCAGAACCGTTATTTTAAAAGCGGCGTGATGAGTGAATCGGCTTTTGCACAGGCAAAGAATGAAGCCACGGCCCTCATTGAGCCTTTTCTCAACGACTACCGCCAGCACAGCTGGCAACGCGTGCTGGGTGCGTCCGGCACATTCAGAGCGGTTAGTGAAATAGCAAACGCCGAAAGTCAGCCTACGTTAACACGTGAGTGGCTCAATGAATTAATTCAACGATGCGCTCAAAAAGGAACCGTAGAGGCACTCGATTTTCCGGGCTTAAGAGAGGACAGAAAAGCGGTGCTTGCCGGTGGCTTAGCCATTCTTGCGGGCATTACTGAAGCACTTAATATAGAAGAGTTTGAGGTGACTTATGGCGCACTGCGCGAGGGGTTACTCGCACAGCTTGCCAATGAAGTAACGGCTTAACGGTTACTCAGACTTCGCCCACTTTTCAGCAATGGATTTAGCAAAGTACGTCAAAATGCCATTAGCACCCGCACGCTTAAATGCCAATAAACTCTCTTCAATAACATCGTCGCCCAGCCAACCGTTGGCAATGGCAGCCTGCAACATGGCATATTCACCGCTCACTTGATACGCAAAGGTCGGTACGCCAAACTTGTCTTTTACCCGACGCACGATATCTAAGTAGGGCATTCCCGGTTTCACCATCACCATGTCAGCCCCTTCCTGAATATCCAACGCAATTTCATGCAGGGCTTCATCGGAATTTGCCGGATCCATCTGGTAAGTCTTTTTATCACCGCCCTTCAAATTACCCGCAGAACCAACTGCGTCTCTGAAAGGTCCGTAAAATGCACTGGCGTATTTAGCAGAGTACGCCATTATCTGAGTATTATGGAAACCTTCAACTTCCAATGCATCACGGATAGCACCAATACGGCCGTCCATCATGTCTGACGGCGCTACAATGTCAGCACCGGCTTTAGCATGAGAGAGTGCCTGTTTAACCAGCACTTCGGTAGTCATGTCGTTTTGGACATAACCGCTGTCGTCAATAATGCCGTCCTGTCCATGAGTCGTGAACGGATCCAGAGCGACGTCAGTCATCACACCCAGCTCAGGGCACTCTGCTTTTATTGCTTTCACCGCCCGCTGCGCCAAACCATTATCATCATAGGCCGCTTCTGCCATCTCGGACTTTGCCGAAGCCGGGGTTACCGGAAATAGCGCTACCATTGGAATACCAAGCTCGACCAAGCGCTGACATTCAGCGACAAGTAAGTCGATACTCAGACGCTCAACGCCGGGCATAGAGTCAACCGTTTCGCGTTGATTCTGTCCTTCCAGCACAAACACAGGGTAAATTAAATCGTTCACAGACAGTTGGTTTTCCGCAACCAGTCTGCGGCTGAAATCTGAACGTCTTAAACGTCTTAAACGGCGTTTTGGGAATGCCCCTTCATTAGTCATTGCTTACTCCTGCTTTACTACCCAGCAACCTGGTCACGACCCTGATTTTTAGCGTTATATAAGGCTTCGTCGGCGGCTTTGAAAAGCTCTTCCACGTTATCAAAAATACGGTTACTGGTTGATATAACACCGGCACTGATGGTGATACGCTGCCCACCAACATCGGTTTCAAACTTGTGTTTTCGGACTATAGCTAACAGCTGCTCGGCAAAGGTTTTAGCATCATCAAGGTCCGTTTCCGGCAGAATAATGGCAAACTCTTCGCCACCATAGCGGCACACAACACCGGCGGCGCGTTTTGCGTGCCGATTCATTAAATCTGCTAACTGTTTTAAAATCTGATCGCCAACCAAGTGCCCATGGGTATCGTTAATGGGTTTAAAGTGATCAACATCTATCATCAGCAAAAAGTGTTTTGTCAGTCGTCGTGTTAAGCGCAATGCACGTTACCCTAAGTTAAATAACCGCTCGGCGTTATTCGTTGTTTGGCTCGCCAGAGCTTCTGACGACATTCCCAATGCTTTGGCTACCGCTGCACCAATAACCGGTACATACTTCGGCTCATTCATTTTCGGACGAGGTTTAATACCTCTGGGCAGCAAAAATGGCGCATCTGTTTCCAGCACTAACCTATCGAGCGGCATGCTCGGTAAAGCTGCCATTAACTCGCTGTTACGACGTTCATCGCAAACCCAGCCTGTTACACCAAACCAATGGCCTCTTGCCATATACCGCTCTAACTCTGCAGGACCACCGGTAAAACAATGCGTTAAACAGGTCGTACCATCATCACAGTAGCGGTTCAACAATTCAATTTGTTTATCAATAGCGTCACGCTCGTGGAGGTACAACGGCAAGTTAAGCTCATTCGCTAACTTGATTTGTGCGACGCACACTTCTTCCTGAGTGTCTTGAGGCGAATAATTTCGGTTAAAGTCGAGTCCACACTCGCCAATGGCAACAACAGCTTTGTGCTCAGCAAGTGCTCTCAACTCATCAGCGAAATTCTCGGGGGCTTCCCCGGCGTCATGGGGGTGAATGCCAGCAGTCATCACTAACTGTTGTGGGTATTGCTCACAAAGTTTTATCGCTTCTCGCGTTTCTTCGAGCGAGGTCGCTATAATCAGTTGCCTAGTCACACCGGCTTTTTCCGCAGCCTCCATCACTTCAGGCAATATTTTCAATAACCGTTTGTTGGTTAAGTTCACTCCTGCATCAAACCACATCGTTAAGCCTCATCAGCGGGTTCTTTATCGTTCGACCGAGACGGTGTATACCAACGGCTTATTTGCAAGCCCAGCTCAAACAGTAACCACATTGGAATAGCCAGTAAGGTTTGCGAAATAACGTCCGGAGGCGTTAACAGCATGCCGACAGTAAACGCCCCGACAATAATGTAAGGCCGTTTGCGCGCCAACGATTCGCGAGTACTGACACCACTCCATGTTAACAACATAATGGCGACAGGTGTTTCAAAAGCAATGCCAAAAGCCATAAATATGGCCAACACAAAATCGAGATAACGGCTTATATCCGTTGCAACCGTAACGCCTTCGGGAGCCGCACCGGTAAAGAACGCCATAGCAATGGGTAAAACAACAAAATACGCAAAGGCTACACCAGCGTAAAACAGCAAGGTGCTGCTAATGAGCAACGGCACTACTAAACGTTTTTCTTTGCGATAAAGCCCCGGCGCGATAAACGCCCAGAGCTGCCACAGTAAATAGGGAATGGCGAGTGCCAGCGCTACAACAAAGGTAAGCTTAAAAGGCGTGAAAAACGGTGCAGCAACGTCAGTCGCTATCATTTGCGAGTCGCCGGGCAGTGCCACTAACAAGGGCTGAGCCAACAAGTTATAAAGGTCGTTCGCAAAATACGCCAGTGCCGCAAAGACAACCAGTACAACTAATACCGACCGCAACAGTCGGTTGCGCAATTCCAGCAAGTGATTCAGTAACGGTGAGTCACTCATTCAGTATCCTTGCTTTTATCTGACGTGTTCGATGAATTAGAGTCGTCCGATTTTTTAGAATAGGGACGCTGAACGTCGGCGGCGGCATTTCTCAGCTCAACGAGCGAGCGTTGCAACTCAGGGCTAAGGTTTTCGAGATCCTGACTTTCGGCCTGCTTTAAGTGCTCATGCAACTCTTTAATACGAAGCTCGTGGTCAAGTTCACTTTGGACTTTTTGCGTGTATTGGCGCACGCCACTGAGCATACGCTGAAAACCACGAATGGCAGAGGGGAGCCGCTCGGGACCTAGCACCAGCAGCCCGACTATTGCTATCAGCAATAACTCCCAAAAGCCAATATCGAACATTTACGACTTTCCGGATGTATCCGAGTCGTCATGTTGCTCTTTGTCCTGCAGCGACTCTTTTTTCTTACCTTTGCTGTCCTTGTCATCGGCTTCGTCGTTCATTGACTTTTTGAAGCCTTTTACGGCATTACCCAAGTCTGAGCCCATATTGCGCAAACGCTTGGTGCCAAACAGTAAAACAACAATAACGAGCAGAATCAGTAACTGCCAAGGTGATATACCCATGTGCTTTCCTATAATCGTTTTTAGTTAAATTCGCCGTTCGATGCTTTCGGCCGGCTTCGCCAGGCTATAACGGCTAACAATACTGTAATTATACCAGAGCCGATGGTTGGCGCCGACAATTCTGAGTCGGTCCATAATAGCGTGGTACAAATGAGTCCACTGGCACTTAACAAGGTCCAGAAGGTTGACGTTGAGGCCTGTCGTTGCGCCCGGAGTTGCGCTTCCCATCGACGGTCGTTCTGTTTGGGTTGAGTCTGATACTGGCGCAGGCTGTCGTAAATCATGTTCGGTATTTCTGGCATTTTCTCCGCCCAGTAAGGCGCATTTTCTTTTACCGAACGCACCACCGCACGCCAGCCGAGTTGCTCATTCATCCAGCGCTCAAGAAACGGCTTCGCTGTTTTCCACAAGTCGAGTTCAGGATAAAGCTGACGCCCCAAGCCTTCAATGTAAAGCAACGTCTTTTGCAGCAGAACTAACTGCGGCTGCACTTCCATTTCAAACCGGCGGGCGGTATTAAATAAATTAATAAGCACATGCCCGAATGAAATTTCCGCCAATGGCTTTTCAAAGATAGGTTCACAAACCGTGCGAATAGCCGATTCGAACTCTTCGATATTGGTGTGGCGGGGTACCCAGCCGGAGTCAACATGCAGCTCGGCAACCTTGCGATAGTCGCGGTTAAAAAAGGCCAAAAAGTTTTCCGCCAAATAGCGCTTGTCGTCTCGATTCAGCGTGCCAACAATACCGAAATCGATACCAATATAGCGTGGGTGCAGCGGATCGTCTTTGGCCACAAAGATATTGCCCGGATGCATGTCGGCGTGAAAGAAACTGTCGCGGAACACTTGTGTGAAGAACACTTCAACACCGCGCTCGGCCAGCTTTTTCATATCGACACCACGGGCTCGCAAAGTATCAACATCGCTCACCGGTATGCCGTCAATACGCTCCATCACCATCACGTTATGGCGGCTGTAGTCACTGTAAACTACCGGGATATATAGCATGTCAGAGTTTTCAAAATTGCGCTTAAGCTGAATCGCATTGCCGGCTTCACGCAATAGGTCCAGCTCGTCCAGCAATGTCTTACGGTATTCTTTAACCACTTCTTTGGGCTTTAGACGACGCCCGTCGGGCAGGTGTTTCGCCGCCACAGAAGCCAGTGTTTCCATCAGCTCAAGATCGGCATTAATGGTTTCTCGAATGTCTGGCCTAATAACTTTAATGACGACATCAACAACCTCGTCGGCTTGTTGCAGCTTCGCAGTATGAACTTGCGCAATAGACGCTGAAGCCAATGGCGTCGTATCAAAGTCGATAAAACAGTCATCAATGCTATTAATGTTTAATGACTTCTCTATAATTTTCTGTGCGGCTTCGCCGTCGAATGGCGGTACCTTGTCCTGCAGGCGCGCCAGCTCAATAGCAATATCCGGCGGCAGTAAGTCTCGGCGTGTCGAGAGCATTTGACCAAATTTAACCCAAACAGGCCCCAGCTGCTCCAACGCCAACCTTAAGCGAACGCCAGCCGGCTTGTCTTTGTGCTTATTGGGCATCCAAAATAGCGCATGACGACCCAGGCGTATCGTCCAGGGCAACCAACGAGCCGGAATTAAATCATCCAGCCCGTAAGTCAGTAAGGTTTTGGTGATTTTGTAAAAACGCCGAGTCCGCATTAGCTCTTCCTTTCCCCGAACTGCCTTTGCAGGCGCTCTACTTTTGCTCGCAACTGCTGCATATTGTCTTTGAATTCATTAAATTCTTCGCGTGTCGGAAGCAATTGTTTCTCGTCCGTGACAACGCCTTTAAACCAACGCTTACTTTCTTCCAGTCGCTTTTCGACGTGGCTTCGGCTTTTGCCCCACAGAGTCATTAACCAATGCGCTGGAGCATCCCCCAGAGTATTTGCCAACTCAGCTTCCCAGTCGACATCCAGCGACTTAAACAAGCCCACCAGTTGTTGTGCCAACATAGGATCGCCATCAATATCGAGCTGATCAGCCTTAATCAAACGCGTTAAATTGGCGGTATCCTGCAGTTCCGGCAAAACACCAAGCTCGGTGCTAATACAGCAGTCCACGTCATCGGAATCGGCTGTGCTAATGTAAATGCCTGCGTCATCAACACTGACAGTGGTCGTAAAAGGCAGTTCTTTGAGTTTCAGACGAATACGCTTGCCCGCCAACCGACGCAACCTTTCAGGGCTTTGTGCGTCTTTCTTTAGCAGTGTGTTTGCTAACTTCTCAAACAGAACCGTTGGCAATAGCGGCAATAACGTCATTAGAACTTATATCCTCTATGCAGAGCGACAACACCGCCTGTCATATTTTGATAATCAACTTTTTCGTAACCGGCGGTTTCCATCATTGACTTCAATGTTTCCTGATCGGGGTGCATACGAATCGATTCGGCCAGGTACTGATAGCTATCGGCGTCATTAGCAACGACTTGCCCCATTTTGGGCAAGATATTAAACGAATAAAAGTCATACGCCTGGTTTAAGGTTGCTGATACGGGTTTAGAAAATTCAAGAATTAACAATCGTCCGCCAGGCTTTAATACACGCAGCATCGAGCGCAGCGCTTTGTCTTTATCAGTCACATTACGCAGACCAAAGGCAATAGTAATAATGTCAAAAGAGTTATCGTCAAACGGTAGTTCTTCAGCGTCAGCCTGCACATAACGCACATTACCGACAACCCCGCGGTCGCGCAGCTTGTCGCGGCCGACTTTTAGCATAGCATCGTTAATATCGGCTAAAACCACTTCGCCTTCCGGGCCGACCCGACGTGAAAATTGCGCAGTTAAGTCGCCCGTACCACCCGCAATATCGAGCACTTTCATGCCTTTACGAACACCACTGCAATCTATCGTGTAGCGTTTCCATAACCGATGAATGCCAAACGACATTAAATCGTTCATGACATCGTATTTAGCCGCAACCGACTGAAACACGTTGGCGACCAGGTTTTTCTTTTCACTTCTGGCCACTTTTTGGTAACCAAAATCTATCGAATCGTCTTTTCTATCGTTCATTCAAACTGTCCCGAACTCAATTTCCTGTAGTGTACTTGATGTTCACACTTGAGCATAGTGATCACGCCTTGGTAACCATCGTTCAATAAGTGCCTGTGCGCTTTGCGGGTACTCTCTTAATAAAGTTTCTGCAATACGCTGGGCTTCCGGAATAAGCGGCTCGTCACGTTCTAAATCCGCCACTTTTAAGGCTGCCAAACCGGTTTGCCGGTGACCGAGCAGCTCACCCGGCCCACGAATTTCTAAATCGCGCTGGGCAATCACAAAGCCGTCGTTACTTTCACGCAAAACACCAAGCCTTTGCTGAGCCGTTTGCGACAACGGACTGTGATAAAGCAACACACAGTGACTGGCAACCGACCCTCGCCCAACTCGCCCACGCAATTGGTGCAATTGCGCTAACCCTAAACGCTCCGGGTTTTCAATAATCATAAGCGAGGCGTTTGGTACATCAACACCCACTTCAATAACCGTTGTCGCCACCAAAAGATCAACGTCGCCTGCTTTAAACGCCTGCATGACTTGCTCTTTTTGTTCATGCTTGAGGCGACCGTGCACTAATCCGATATTTAACCCCGGTAGTTGTTCCTGAAGCTCGTTGGCGGTGTCTTCCGCTGCCTGACACTCCAGCACGTCTGACTCTTCAATGAGTGTACACACCCAATACGCCTGCCGACCTTCGCTCTGACACACGTCTCGCACTCGCTCAACAACGTCCTGCCGGCGCGTGTCAGGCACCGCCACAGTTGTTACCGGGGTTCGCCCTGGCGGCAGTTCATCAATGATGGACGTGGCCAAATCGGCATAGGCTGTCATGGCCAGGGTTCTTGGTATTGGCGTTGCTGTCATAATTAATTGATGCGGATGCACACCCGCTTGCACGCCTTTCTCACGTAATTGTAACCGTTGATGCACCCCAAAACGATGCTGCTCGTCAATAATCACCAACGCCAGTTTTTTATATTCCACGTCGTTTTGGAACAGCGCATGCGTGCCCACCAACAAGTGAATATTGCCGGCTTTTAATTGCTCAAGTAGCTCGTTGCGGCGTTTACCTTTCGACTTACCACTTAACCAGGCAACATTGACACCCAGCGGGCTTAACCACTGCTCGAACGTAATCGCATGCTGCTCTGAAAGCAGCTCCGTCGGTGCCATCAACGCCACTTGGTAGCCCGCTTCAATAGCGGCTAATGCGCTCAGCGCCGCAACCAGTGTTTTACCTGAGCCGACATCGCCTTGCACAAGCCGCATCATGGGGGCTCCCTGTGCCATATCAGCAGTAATTTCACCTACGACACGCTGTTGTGCATTAGTCGGAGAAAACGGAAGTTGGCTTAAAAAGGGCTGCGTTAAACGCCCGGTTCCGGTGACTTTAAATCCGGCTTGTTGCTGTTTCGAGTGGCGCAGTTGCAGCATACTTAACTGATGAGCAATAAGCTCTTCCATTGCCAGCCGCTGCTGAGCAGGGTGTTCACCTTGTTCAAGCGCTTGCAGAGACACATCTTTCGGGGGCTTGTGGAGCGTTAAAATCGCTTGTTCCAACGACAAGTGATGCGGTTGTAACGCATTGGGAAGTAGTTCGGGTAAGGCGCCCGGTGTTAAGTAACTGAGTGCTTGTTCGATGACCTTTCTTAGCAAGCCTTGAGTAACACCTTCAGTCATGGGGTATACCGGTGTCAGCGTATCTTCGGTGGGCGTAGCCTCGTCGCCCCGCATCACCTTGTATTCCGGGTGAATCATCTCCCAGCCGGTCATCCCCCGGCGCACTTCACCAAATGCCAGAATTTTTGTGCCGGCTGCAAATTGCTTTAATTGAGCGGCACTGAATTGAAAGAACCGCAACGTAATACTGCCGGTGTCATCAGACGCCTGGCATATCAACATACGACTCCGGCCATATTTAATGTCGGCATGGCGCACAGTAACCAGCACATTCGTCGACAGTCCTTGTCGCAACCGAGCGACAGGTTCAATACGGGTGCGATCTTCGTAACGAAGCGGCAGGTGCAATAACGCGTCACTGACAGACTCAAGCCCGAGCTTTTTCAGCTTAACCGCTACTTTGTCTCCAACGCCTTTTAGCACCGTTAATGGAATTCGGTGCAGCCCGTTTTCCGGCACAATGCCCCCTTACCGTTTTTCCCGCATAGCTTGCCACCAACTGTCATCCGCAATAATTTGCCCACCATCGTCAAGTTCGGGGTAGTCAATGCCTTTGCGTTTACACGCCTTCGCATAAATAGGGTGCCCGCCTTCAAAAAGCACTCGGTGACGCTCTTGCGCACTCATTTGAGGCGACTGATACATACCGGCCAGTTCACGCTGGCGTTGTGCTTCATAAAACATCACCGCACCCGCTACCGACACATTCAGCGACTGCACCATACCGACCATGGGTATCATCACATGATGGTCAGCTTGCGCCAACGCCTGCTCAGTCACCCCGTACTTTTCCTGTCCCAGCAAAATAGCTGTCGGCTTGGTGTAATCAATGTCCCTGAAGTCAACCGAGTGCTCTGACAAATGCGTAACCACAACTTGCATACCCTGCTCACGGACTGTGCTAATAGCATCATCCATCGACTTATGATTATGAATTTTCACCCAGTTCTGACTGCCAAGGGCCGTGCCACCTGACAGTCGCGCCTTTTTAGTCAGCCATACAGCATGCATTTCATGCACACCAACCGCATCGGCAGAGCGTACTACCGCCGACAAATTATGGTTTTTATGAACGTTCTCCATAATGACCGTTAAGTCAGGTTGGCGTTTATCGAGCATTTGGTTAATTCTTAAATAGCGTTCAGGACTCATTGCATTTTTCGAAAAAAGAACTAATTATTAGCAGTATACCTGAGTCGATGAATCAGTCCTAACCGAAAACAACAGCTCACAATCAGGACAATAAATGTCTTATTCGTACATTGCCAGACAACCTATTTTAACTCGCGACCAGAAAGTTTACGGGTATGAGTTATTGTTTCGCGACAGCGAGGCGAACAGCTTTCCGAATATTGACCCTAACGAAGCCACATCAAAATTATTACTCGAGCAACATTTGCTGGGTGACATTCAAACATTGTGTATGGGTAAGCAGGCATTTATTAATTTTCATGCGCAAACCTTGCTGAATGACTTCCCGTCATTTTTAAACGCCCGAACGGTTTGGGTGGAGCTGCTTGAAACTGTCGGTGTCGACGAACCTTTGTTGAAAGCCTGCAGCTCCGCCAAGTCAAAAGGTTACCGAATTGCACTCGATGACCACGACTTCGATAACCAGTGGGAACCCGTCATTCCCATGATCAATATGGTGAAAATTGATATTCAGGAGCAGGGGCTAGCTCTGGGTGAAAAAATTAAGTATTTCAAAGAACAAGGTGTTCCTTTACTCGCTGAGCGCGTCGAAACGCGAGAAGAGTTTGAGCAGTGCCTGGAGTTAGGTTTTGATTACTTTCAAGGCTTCTTTTTTGAACAGCCTCAAGTGCTTCAACGAAAATCTCTGTCACCGAATCGACTGAGTATGCTAACGCTGTTAAAAGAGACTCATAAAGAAGAGATTGATTTAAAAGCGTTACGAAAAATTATCGAGCAGGACTTGTCGCTCACCTACAGCCTGCTAAAACTGGTCAACAGTGCGTTGCACGGCGGCCGCAAGAAAATTGAAACCATTCAGCATGCGCTGGCTTACCTTGGAACCAACGAAATAAAACGCTTTATTACCTTAGTTGTACTGGCCAACGTCGCCGCGGGTGAACCCGAAGAGCTCACCATTAAGTCGATAACCCGGGCCCGATTTATGGAGCTTATTAGCGCAGAGATTCTCAGCGAAAAGTATCACTCTGCCGCATTTCTAACAGGCATGCTTTCCCTGTTAGATGTAATTTTGGGAGTGTCTATGGAAGACATTTTAAAGCAGCTCCCCGTATCAAAAGACATTGAAAGGGCTTTGATAAAACGTGAAGGTGCCTGGGGCTTCTTACTGGAAATGACCGAGCTTTATGAACGCGGTAAATGGGACAAACTGGAAAAGCACCCGTTAAAACAAAAAATGAACGGCACCAACGTCGGGCAATTGTATATCGATGCCAGCCAGTGGTGTCGTCTAGCAATCAGTTAAGCGACCCATTTCTCGTCTTTAGTAAAGGCGACCGTCAACCACCAGCGATACCCTAGCTTTATAATTTGACTGTGTATTTTTTCGCGAATGGCATCCTGTCGTAACACCGTGACAGAGAAGTCGTCGTGCCTAACAATAAAGTCAATTTCCAAAAATACAGTGCGACCTACTTTTTGAATGCGAACCACACTCGAGTCGAAGTCATTTTCTCTCTCGACCTCTTCCACAATACGGTTTAACTGCTTAACTAACTTCCCTTTCGGTTGAAAACCAATGAGCTCCTTAGCACTTTGAATTAACCCTTTTAAGGGTGTTGCAATGAACGCCAGAGAGGCCACCAATACGAGCGTCGGGTCAATATATGGCACCCACTCTTCCATCGACGCACGCATGAGTACTAGCGCACCAACGAAGCCGATAAATATGCCCGTCGACAAAATGGTATCGAGAAACCATTCGTAAGATTCGGAGCGCACTAAGTCTGACTCCAAATTTGCCGACGCTTTTTTGAAGTAGACATAGACGCCAGCGCAAACGACAGAGGATATGAGCGAGTATATCAAGGCAACGTCGATATTTACGTCACTGCCGCCAGCAGCAATATCAAAGGCGGCGGCAAAGGCTGAATAAACACACAAGACAATTAAGGTGAGGTACTTAACACCGACTAAAAAAGGCTCGATGGCGCTTTTGCCGTAAGGAAAAGACACACTGTCGTCGGCATTGACATTTTTAGCAGCAATGAGCGACAAATAGGACAGTAGTAAGCTAATACCTGAGTAGAGACCGTCAAAAAGCACGACGGAAGAGCCGGTTAACAGTCCAACCACAATGCCTGAAACAGTAAACAGTAGCGATGCCAGTACCGATAACGATAGCAGTTGGGACTCTAGCTCCGGGTCGAGCTTTTTACTGAACATTAAATGTCCTTACGATAAAAGTTAGCCGATATATTGTTCATACCAAACAGCTCGCAAAGCCTTCGGCCTTCATCCGAGTAGGCCTCCGCAAAGATCCCTTCAGCCTGCTGAGTGTCTTTTAAATACTGATTCAGAAGACGATAGCCTTGTCGTATCAGTTTCAGCGCAACCGTACTGTTTCGCAAGGATTTTTTTACCACAACCGCACTGATATAAACATAATGTGACGTTGTTTTAGCGTCCTTCTCTGAAACGACGGTAAACTCGGTTTCTGCGCACTTTCCCTCTAAAAACGCCATTGCTTCATCTGTTTTTACGCGCATGGCCGAGAAGTGCCCTAGCATAGTGTCGCCTTGCATGGCGCACACAAACAGCGACATATTGTTACGTCGGTGTTCTAGCCAATACTGGCTCTCGTTATCTTGCGAGTCATAGCCAGAAATATCATCGGCCGATAACGCCACTGTTTTTTCAACAATGTCATCGACGGTGTAGCCCAATTCCTGTAATTCTGCATAGGTCAAAAACCTGGGGCTTAATTGTTTTTCGTGCATTAACTTCGTACCGCTTTTTTAGTTAATCGGCGCATTCTGACAATGCCGACAATAATAACGAATAGAACAAAACTGACACTGATAGCTGCAATGCCTGAGTATATCGCTGACATATCGAGCGGTTGCTTCTGGATAAACGACCGAGCAAGTACGAACAATAGTGGTACCACCTCGAAAAAGAAGACAATGATAGCAATGTAATTAATGGTTCGGGTTTCTTTTTCTGCTTGTGCAGCATTTGATAAATTAACCCGCTGTTCAAGAAAGCTTTGGTTTTTTCGGTAAGTTTCCAACGAACGATCAATATCAAACTTTTCAAACAGGCTGTCAGCCAATTGCTGCGCTGAGGGGTATAAAAATATATCCAGATCCCAGAACAAAATCGCTGACTTAAAGTCGCCCATTAAGTCATTAATGTCGTCCAGCTCCAGTTTCTCATCGGTTTGAATTGAATGAGTCACCCGCAGGTTCGCACGTTTTATAGACGCCTCTCTGAACATAAGCAACTCAATAATAAAGGTCAGCATTAAGTCGCGCTGAATAGCCTTTACGGAAGTACCAGACAGCTCAGGATCATCCCTGTCCAGGTTGTCATCGTATCGCAGTACCGTTGTCTTACTGGCGTAAATTTCACTGCTGTTGTAAACCGCTATATTGTCCTGCCAACTGCCATTTCCAAAGGTTGGTAGCAACCCCGCCGACTCCATTACGTCAGACTCATACATTTCGTTGGCAAATATCGACGGCTTTAAGGTTTCTGGCAGTTTTCGTCCGGTACTAAGACAAACTCGCGCCTTACCAGATACCTGCAAGCCATGCTTTTTCTTTAAATACGCATAAAAGTTAGCATTACGCTCGTCGCCGTCGGTTATTTCAATACCTTCACGCGACACTCTGTCGAGTAGCTGAGTAATTGGTTCACCAGTAACACCAAACACAATGGTCAAAATACATAGCTGAGTACGCTGGTTTAAAGTGAAATAGACGTCACCCGGCAGTTGCTCGCAATTTGTGTCCTTTTCGCTTTCGCCGTGAAAGTTAAATGAAAAGCGACCCAGTGTTCCGCGTTCGAACTGGTTCCAGCTGCGGTTAGACACTTCTTCTGAAAACCTGTCCGCCATTTCACTGACATAAGACCCTTGTTCAGTTTCAACCGCTTTTAGTGCTTTTCCGTCCAAATAGCAGGGAATAAACACATAAGCCCTGCCAAAAAACTGATCCATAAACGCCTCCTTTTGCAAAAATATACCACTGTGGTCACAATCAATGCATTACTTTCGTGTTGCAGAAAAAGTGTTGCACAAAAACCAATGGACGGATAAGCTTCTGGACGTCCAAAATAAAAACAAAGGTAGTTTATGACAGATTCGTCGCCACAACCGGCAAGTGCTAAAGCGCTCCTTCCACTCGCGCTATTCCTGATTTTATTTTTAGGCACCGGCCTCTACTTTCAGAACGAAGGTGTTGAGTACGCTTTCTATCAACTACCAAGTCCTGTCGCCATATTACCCGCCATTGTATTAGGTATATTGCTCAGCAAGCAGGCCTTTGAAGAAAGAATTAACACCTTTGTCGCCGGTGTGGGTGACAATAACATCATTACCATGTGCGTTATCTACCTTCTGGCAGGCGCATTTAGTACGGTGGCTGAAGCCACGGGTGGTGTGGATGCAATGGTCGCATTAGGCCTCAGCATTATTCCGGCGGCGTTTCTCCTACCCGGGCTGTTTATTATTGCCGGGGTTATTTCAACAGCAATGGGGACGTCAATGGGAACCCTAGCTGCCTTAGCTCCAGTGGTATTAGGTATTGGTGAGGCCACCGATATCAGTTTACCGCTGCTCGCGGGTGTATTAGTCAGTGGCGCTATGTTTGGTGACAACCTGTCAATTATCTCGGACACCACCATTGCCGCAACACGCACGCAAGGCTGTACGATGCGCGACAAGTTCCGTGCAAACCTAAAAATTGCAATACCAGCAGCTATCATCACTATTTTGTGGTTAGTAACTTACGATACCAGCGAAGCGCCTCTGAAAATTCCCGATGCCAACCTCTGGCTCTCACTGCCTTACTTCGCGATCATCGTACTGGCGGTTATGGGGTTGAACGTTTTTGCAGTACTCGGGCTTGGAATTGTTCTGGCGGCAGCTTTCGGCATGTTCACGGTGGACTACGAGTGGGTTGCCTTTAGTCAGGACATTTATAAAGGCTTTGAAAGCATGCAGGAAATTTTCTTACTGTCATTGCTTATTGGGGGGCTATCTGCGCTTATTCGCCAGCAGGGTGGTCTGGCGTTCTTGGCTCAATTTGTTGAAGCTGCTGCGAATAAAGTCAGCAAGCACAAACAACGTGCCTCAGCCATCGGCATCGCCGGTTTAACGGCATTGACCAACCTCTGTGTTGCCAACAATACGGTCAGCATTCTTTTGGCAGGTGAAGTCAGTAAGCGGCTGGCAAAAATTGGTAATTTAGCGCCACGTCAAAGCGCCAGCCTACTGGATATTTTTGCTTGTGTTGTGCAAGGTGCCTTGCCCTACGGAGCGCAAGCTTTATTAATGGGGGCAAGCTTCAAGATATCGCCGTTGTCGGTGAGTATTCACACCGGTTACAGCTTTATTCTGGCGGCAGTGGCTATTGCTATTATTATTTGGCGCCGCCCGCTGGAAGACAGAGAGCCGGCGCCAGAGTCGGTGTAAGCCTAACTTAGTTAGTACTCGGCAACTCTAAAATGCCGTCTATCTCAATCTGTGCGCCCTTTGGCAATTGCTTCACGCCAATGGCTGCACGGGCTGGGTAAGGTTCTTTGAAGAACTTCGCCATCACTTCATTCACAATAGCGAACTCGCCCAAATCGGTTAAGTAAATTTGCAACTTAACCATGTCCTGCAGTTCGCCACCGGCAGCTTCACAGACAGCGGTCAGGTTTTTAAAAACTTGCTCCGCTTGTGCAGTGAAGTCTTCGCTAACCAGCTCCATAGTTTCCGGTACCAGTGGAATTTGCCCAGACAGATACACTGTTGTTCCAATTTTTACCGCCTGCGAATAAGTGCCAATGGCCGCAGGTGCGTTATCGGTAGAAATAATGACTTTTGACATACTACTTCCTTAAGCGCGTCACGCGCTGAACATCCGGCATTTTACGAATATGACGTATCACATCCGCTAAATGTTTCCGGTTTCTTATCGTTAATGCGACATCGATAAAGTAAATATTGGCGTCAATTTCTTCTGTTTTCAGTCCGTCAATATTACATCCGGTGGTCGCTATTGAAGAAGTTAACCGGGCTAAAACGCCTTGGTGGTTAATAATTTCGATTCTAATTTCAGAAATAAATTCCGCTTCTGGTTTGTTATCCCACTCAACAGGGAAGTAACGTCCCGGATCATCCTCATGACCGCGCACGTTTTTACACTCACGGCGATGAATAACCAAGCCCTTGCCGGGGCTGACATGCGCAATAATGTCGTCACCCGGAATAGGTCGACAGCATTTAGCAAAGCTAACCAATAAGCCTTCCGCCCCTTTAATTGACAGGCTTTTTTCAGAAGCATTCTCGTCTTTTAATGGCTGTAACTCGCCTAACAGACGCTTCGCTATGGCTATGGACATTAAATTGCCCAAACCAATTTGCTTGAGTAGCTCTTCTTTCGACGCCACTTTAGTATCTTTCAGAACGCGCTCAAATTCAGACTCAGGAATATCATCATAACTGACAGGTCCAAGTGCTGAGCGAAGTAAACGCTCACCCAACTGTTGGGCTTCGTCCGCTTCCTGGCTTTTCAAATACTGACGTATTTTCGCGCGTGCTTTGCCCGTTACCACAAAGTTTAGCCAGGCGATGTTCGGACGCGAATTCGGTGCTGTTTTTATCTCCACCGTTTGTCCGGTTTCCAGTGGTTTGCTCAGCGAGTAAGCACGATGATTGACTCGTGCGCCGATGCAGGTATTGCCAATGTCGGTATGCACTGCGTAGGCAAAATCGACTGCTGTCGCTCCCTGCGGAAGCTCGGTAATACGCCCGTCCGGGCTGAATACATAAATTTCCTCCGGGAATAAGTCCGACTTAACGCTTTCAATAAATTCGAATGAATTCCCAGCACTTTGCTGCAGTTCCAGTAGGCTCTGCATCCACTTGCGAGCCCGCACCTGTGCGGTGGTGCCGGAGTCATCGGTTTTCTTATACATCCAATGAGCAGCAACCCCTCGGTCAGCCATTAAATCCATTTCTTCAGTACGAATCTGAATTTCTACTGGCACCCCATGCGGACCTTTTAATGAGGTATGCAATGACTGATAACCGTTCGACTTAGGGATGGCAATATAATCTTTAAAGCGTGTCTCGATAGGTTTGTACAGATTATGCAGCGCCCCTAAAACGCGGTAGCAAGTATCAACACTGTCAACGATGACACGAAACGCATAAATATCCATGACCTGCTCAAATTTGAGCTCTTTGGTCTGCATTTTTCGATAAATACTGTGCAGATGCTTTTCGCGGCCCAGCACTCGAGCACTGATGTTATTACCTTCCAGGCGGGAGTTTATTTCACTTTTGACCCGATCGGTAAATTCACGACGGTTACCCCGGGCTCTTTTAACCTCCGACTCCAGTAACCGTGCACGCCACGGATAAAGTGCCCAAAAGCCTAAATGCTCAAGTTCATTCTTTATGTCATGAATACCCAGCCGGTGAGCCAAGGGAGCATAAATCTCTAATGTTTCCCGGGCAATGCGGCGACGCTTGTCGGGACGCAGATGCTCAATAGTTCGCATATTGTGTGTGCGGTCTGCCAATTTTATTAACACCACACGAATGTCCTGCACCATCGCCATTATCATTTTGCGATAGTTTTCCGCTTGCGCTTCTTCTTTTGAGTTAAATTGCAGCTTATCGAGTTTAGACACGCCCTCTACCAAGGTCGCAACCGTTGAGCCAAACTGCTCGGCGAGGTCTTCCTGGCTGGTTTCTGTGTCTTCTATGACATCATGCAGCAACGCTGCCATGATAGTTTCGCAGTCAAGCCGCATATCGGCCAGTAAGCTGGCGACCGCCACCGGGTGGGTAATATAAGGTTCACCACTACTGCGCTTTTGCGTGCTGTGAGCTTCATTAGCCACAACAAATGCCTCGGCTACTCTGTCGACTTGGTCAGACGGCAGATACTCGCTAATTTGCGCTTTTAAACCTTCAAATAGGTACACCAGTAACTCCCCAGTTAAGACTGGATAATAGATATACTTTCAGAATAAGGGGATTTGAGGGATTTGCCAACGGTATTGATACCGTTGGCGAACTGACTTCTATTATTCAATGCCACGCAGTGCATCAACGGCACGAAGCTCTTCAGCATCTTGCTCTTGCTGAGCCGCTTGCTCTTCTACGTCTAAGCGTTCGCCATCAATTAAGCCGTGCTCAATTTCACGCAACGCAATAACGGTTGGTTTTTCGTTTTTAGTTTCAACGAGTGGCTCTTTACCATTAGCTAGTTGACGCGCGCGGCGTGACGCTAACAAGATTAAATCAAAACGGTTACCTACACGGTCTACAGCATCTTCTACAGTTACGCGAGCCATGGTTTACTTACTCCCACTAAAACTTGAGTGACATTTTTCGAAAGGCTAAGAATTATACGGAATTCAGCCTGACGATCCAAGTAATTCCTTCAATACCTGCGAATATCTTACTTGTTGATGTGGCATTTTGTGTCGTTGTGCCATCACAATGTGCTCTAGCGCATTCAGCGAATCATTAAAATCGTCATTCACCAACAGGTAATCGAACTCATGATAATGCGACATTTCCGCCTGAGCTTTGGCCATGCGTTTAGCAATAACGTCTTCTGAATCTTGTCCTCGCGCCCTGAGACGTTGCTCTAAAATTGACAAACTTGGTGGCACAATAAAGATAGAACGCACCTCGGGGTGATGCTCACGCACTTGCTGCGCTCCCTGCCAGTCAATATCTAAAAAGACGTCTTTGCCTTCAGCCAGAAGCGATTCGACCACTTTACGAGAAGTACCGTAGTAGTTATCAAACACCTTGGCCCATTCATAAAACTCGCCCGCTGCTATGCGTTTCTCAAATTCATCAACCTTTAGAAAGTGATAGTGCACACCGTCAACTTCTCCGGGTCTGGGGGCTCGTGTAGTTGACGATACAGACACTTGCATGGAGTCGTCTGCGTACTTGTCCAACAAGGCTTTTATTAAACTCGATTTGCCTGCGCCACTCGGGGCAGCAACAATAAATAAATTCCCTGGCGCCGTAGATGCGGTCATAACGGGTACTCTTCTAAGAAAAGGATAGCGACTGTTGGCGTCAAAGAATAACACGGTTTCACACAACGATAAAAATTCAGTAAAGTAAGGTTTTAAATAACCAGCGGTATGAGTTTGCAAAAAGAGTCAACATTCACTCCTGCTCCGTCAGGCATTCGACTTGCACTGAGCTTAGCGGTATTAGTGTTACTGGGGCTAAATTTACGGCCTCTTCTGACATCTATCGGGCCACTAACCGGCGAGTTACGCGACATAACCGGCTTGTCGTTCAGCGAAGTTTCATTACTCACCACCATTCCAATTTTGATGATAGGCGCTATGGCTCTGTTTGCCGGGCGTGTCACGACTGCTCTGGGTTATCGCCATGGCATTGGACTAGGCCTGCTTATTTTAACTGCCGGTCTTATCGCACGCCTATTCGAGCCCACCAGCACCAGTATGATGATCAGCGCTATTGTTGGCGGTGTCGGTATCTCACTGCTTCACATTGTTATTCCCGAGCTCACAAAGCAGCAATATTTGAAACGGCTGGGTTTAGTAACCGGCCTTTGGTCGGCAGCGCTGATGGGCGGAGCTGCGTTAGGTGCTGTTGCCACCCCCTGGGCTGCCGGGTTACTGCCTGAGCGATACCAAGCCATGGGAAGCTGGAGCCTGTTAGCTGCTCTGGTTTTAGTCATTTGGTATTTACCGGTTAACCGAACGCCAATTGCCAGCATCCCCCCAAGACACTTACTACTGCGCGCCTACAAAGCACCGCGGGCCTGGGTTTTAGGTGCTTATTTTGCCTTGGTTAATGCCGGTTACGCAGGCTTTATTGCCTGGATCGCGCCTTTTTACGCCGAGTTCGGTTGGTCTGCGCAAGCTTCGGGTAACTTACTGGCGCTTTTTTCGTTAGTTCAGGTGGTTGGCGCCTTAATTCTACCCGCGCTATCACGCTCACAAGATCGCCGCCCTTGGTTGGCATTGGCCGTACTCACACAAATGGTTGGGTTTATTGGCCTAAGTTGGTTCCCAAATGTATCGCCCTGGCTGTGGTCGGCACTTTGCGGGTTTGGTCTGGGCGGCGCTTTTCCACTATGCATTGTTATGGCGTTGGATCATATCGACAACCCAGTGCAGGCTGGTCGTCTGGTATCCTTCATGCAGGGTATTGGGTTTATGTTTGCCAGTTTAATGCCGCTAGTTACCGGTTGGTTCCGCGATTTTTCCGGTAACTACACATTCGGTTGGCAATTACATATTCTGGTAGGCGTTATTATTCTGGCAATGACCTGGCAATTTAACCCCAAAGGCTACAAAGGTTTGTTTAATTCACAGGAATAATACGAGCGACCACATCATCGACCAAAGCTTCAAGTTGTGACTGTGAAATACTGCGTCGAGCCATTGTTCTTAAGCCAATAACATTGGTTTGTATTAGTCTTGCCAACTTTTCAGGAGAGCTCTGTCTACTCAGTTCGCCACGGCTTTGTGCTTCACTCAGTGCTTCAGTAAACATTGCTTCAATCGAGTCTAAATACGCATGCACGGGCTCGCTAAAAGCTTTGTCTTCAGGTGTGAATTCCAATAACGTTTTTACCAACATGCAGGCCTTTGTCGGTGCGCAGCTCTCATCCGCTTTTGCGATATTTTTAAGATACTGGCAAAAGCCCTGCATTACCGATGGTTGCTTGGCGATGGTATTTTTGAAGTCTTCCTCAACCATAGCAAAGTACGAGTCCAACGCTTCTTTAAATAAAGATTCTTTATTACCAAACGCCGCATAAATGCTACCCGGTCGCATATCCATCGCTTCTTCAATATCTTTCATTGAAGTGGCATGGTAGCCCTGCCGCCAGAATAAATGCAGCGCATTATTTAATGCTGTCTCACGGTGAAACTGGGGTGTTCTTGGCATCCTTGTGTCCCCTTGGTGTTGCTCATAAAAAATCAAGTATAGACCGCTATTTTGGTTATTACAGTAAAGAATTTGTTAAGGGATGTGATCTAACCTGAGCCATTCCGATACAATAAGAAGTGAAATTAATTAAAAGAAGCTGCAGCTGTACGGAAGAAAAAGCCTGAAACAGTGGTTGAGCGAGCACCTGCTCGATATTGAAATCCCCACTCATATTAGCTTCGGAAGCACAATTCCAACCAGTAGCATGGGCAAGCGCGAGGACTGGACTCTTTAAATTACGCTGTGTTTATTTAGGCAACGCCCGCGTCAAGATGTCATCGAACCGACTGTCGGTACTTCGAGCCTCTTCCAACATACAATGACCTTCAATGCCGGCATTAGAGAGTTGCTCCATAACTCGTCGAAGACTGCTTTTATTTTCGGGTGACGACAGCGTTGACAAAAGTACGGTAATTAAGCCATTACCCAAGTGCCCGGGAGTATCGTAATCTCTTATATTTACGCGAACAATTTCTGCGGCACGGGCCAGCATCTTGGCGTCGTTAGTCACTTTCAGAACCAACAAGAAGTATGGGTATTCTGGGTGTGCTTTATAAAAGCTAAAGCGCCGCTGCAATGCGCGTAGCATCATACGTCGGTTGTAAAAACCGGTATGTTCGTCTTCACCACCGGTACTGCGAAGCTTCAGCTCCATTTCTTTGTATTCCGTAATGTCCTGCACGGTACCAAAGATGATCTCATCACCATTTTCGTCGAGCTGATAAATACCCGACTCACGCAACCAGCGAACAGTGTCATCACTGCGAATAATGCGGTGCTCAACGTCACGCACACCAGACTTTTTAGCGGCTTCAATCGCGTCAGTTATTGCTTTACGGTCCTCTGGGTGCGTTTTTTCCATGACTATATCGAGGCCGGGGTCAGTCTTGCTCTTTTCTAAGCCATATAGCTCGTACACCGTATCAGACCAAACCGACTTTCCGGTGTTTAAATTTAGCTTCCAATGACCTAAGTTAGCGACTCGCTCGGCCAGTTCAAGATTCCGTTGATGTCGTTTAACCGTCAGCTCTAACTGCTTGCGCTCAGTGATATCCAGTAGTTGGCCTTTCCAAATGGTACTGCCATTAGACTGTTTTTCAGTCACTGCATGACCATAAACCCAATAGATTTGGCCATTACGAACCACTCTGTACTCTTTATTCCACGGAATTTGATACTTCGCCGAGTCAAGTAAACTGTTAACCACAGCGTCATAATCATCGGCGACAATAATGTCTTTAAGCACACAGGTGTTTTGCTGAAGATCGGCCACAGAGCAGCCGTAAATACTCTCGATACCTTCACTCACAAAGTGAAAATGCCACTCCCCACTTTCGGTAAGCTCTAATTGATAGACGGCGCCTGGCAAAGCGTTCGTTAAACTGACTAAATCAACTGATGACTTCTGAGCATTCATATAACCGCTAACTCATAAATATGAATAGGTATTCATCATACCTCAAAGCACAAAGAATACGCAGTAAAAGAAATGTAAAGTGACCCATTACAAAACAATTTAAGTAGGCTATATATATACAAACCATAATAAAAACAGGAGTTTTTATGTCAGCGGAGAAAGCTAAGTGGCACAACGCAATACTAGTGCCGGTGTTTTTACCGGCAGTTATTGTCATCGCTTTGCTGGTGATAGGGACGTTAAGCGCACCTGAAAAAGCCGGTGAACTTTTTAACTGGACGTTAGCAGGCATTACTGACAACTTTGGTTGGTTTTACATGCTCGCCGTCGCTCTTTTTCTCGTTTTCATTATTGGCGTAGCAATATCTCGCTGGGGCCGTATTAAGTTGGGCCCCGACCATTGTGAACCGGAATACAGCTTTGTCTCTTGGTTCGCTATGCTATTTTCGGCCGGTTACGGTATTGCTTTGCTTTTCTTTGGTGTCGCAGAACCTGTACTACATTACGCAGAGCCACCGGCCGGAGCAGCCGAGACGATAGGCTCAGCTAAACAGGCTATGCAAATTGCTTACTTCCACTGGGGCTTCCATATTTGGGCAATTTACGGCCTGGTAGGCTTAGTGCTGGCGTACTTCTCATTCCGGCATGGCCTTCCACTGTCCATGCGCTCCACACTATATCCGCTAATTGGCGAGAAAATTAATGGTCCCGCAGGCCACGCTGTAGACACTTTTGCGGTGCTGGGGACTATGTTTGGTATTGCCACAACACTGGGGTTATCGGTCATACAAATAAATACCGGTCTCAATTATTTGTGGGAAGACATTCCTGTGGGGACAACAGTACAGGTAATAGCAATAGCAGTGATTACCCTTGCGGCTATCGCATCCGTTGTCGCAGGCATGGATAAAGGGATTAAACGGCTGTCTCTGTTGAACATGACACTGGTTCTCTTTCTTTTGCTGTTCGTGTTCATTGCCGGCCCTACAATTCACATTCTGGAAACTTTCCTGCAAAACACTGGCGCTTACTTAAGCGGCATTGTGGAACGTACCTTTAACTTGCAAGCTTATGAACGCAGTGACTGGATTGGCAACTGGACACTGTTCATCTTCGGCTGGACCATTGCCTGGGCACCGTTTGTCGGGCTATTTATCGCCAAAATCAGTCGCGGCCGTACTATTCGTCAGTTTGTCTTTGGCGTCATGTTCGTGCCTACCATATTCACCTTCTTCTGGTTCGCTGTCTTTGGTGACACAGCTCTGAATATGATTATGAACGAAGGCTACACAACGTTAATTTCGGAGGTTCAAAACAACCAGGCCATTGCCCTGTTTAAAATGTATGAAGAACTTCCGTTAACGAGCATCATCAGCTTTGTCACTGTGCTATTAATTGTCACTTTCTTCGTGACATCATCGGACTCTGGCTCACTGGTTATCGACTCATTAGCATCCGGTGGTATGGAAACACCTGTATGGCAGCGTGTTTTCTGGGCAAGTAGTGAAGGCGTTGTTGCGGCAGTACTGCTGGTTGCCGGCGGCTTAGGCGCGCTGCAAACCGCAGCAATAACTAGTGCCTTACCGTTCGCTGTCATTATTTTGATATCGGCGGCAGGAATGTGGCGAGCGTTAGTTATTGAAGGACACCAATACAACAGTCTTAAGAGCCATCGACATCATCATCGTCGTGGGGTAAATGCAGGACCCGACTATTGGAAAAAACGCTTAGCCGGCCTGGTCGACTTTCCGAAAAAAGAACCTGTACTGGAATTTATTAACGGACCAGCGACAGAGTCTTTGAAAAAAGTAAAAGAAGAGCTGAAAAGCCAGGACTGGCCGGCCGAATTTACTGCTGACGAAGAACATAATCGCATTATTCTCAGCGTTGAGCGGGAGAATGATCTCGACTTTGCCTATGAAATTCGTCTGCGCGACTATCTACTACCAGAGTTTGTGCTCAGCAACGACCAAAACCGCGAAACTTACTATCGTGCAGAGGTATTCCTGAGACAGGGTGGTCAGTCGTATGATCTTTACGGTTATGAATCGTCGGATATCATCAATGACGTAATTAACCAATTCGAGAACTACCTGCACTTCAGACACCACAGCCCGGGTGTTCTGCCGTGGGATCTCGAAAAGCACGATGAAGATCTTAACGACGACATAGAAACCAATAAGTAACGCGAAGACAGACTAAGCAAGCCGCTCTTCGGAGCGGCTTTTTAGTGGTCGGACTGTTGAATTTTTGCAACATGTGCGAGAATAACCACTAAGTCAGTAGGGAGTCACTATCACTATGGAACGTGTGGATAACCATCCGCAAAAACTTGCCCCCATGCCAAGTATGCTGTTCAGGTCATTATTTACCTTGCAGCGTAGCGATGAGTCTGAGGCCGATTCAGAAACCCTGGAAAAGCACTACTCCATTCCCGCTCCGGCAGATAAGCAACTTGAAAAGTATCACGATGCTTTTGGTGGCTTTGTGAGTGATGTCCCGCTTGCCATGCTTTATTGCATTGCGCAACGTGCGCACTTAGCGCAGATGCTCGATGACAGCTTTCCCTGGCCGGCACCAGGTCTGGTGCACGTCAGCAACAAACTAGAGCGTCATGCGGTTATTCAAACTGACCAGTCGTTTCAACTGGTGTCAAAAGTCAAAGTACCTAAGCGCGGACCTGATGTGTCTCCACGCCGGTTAAGGCCCCAGTTCACGGTCGAGTTTTGGCAAAACGGTGAGAAAGTCTCCACATGCACCAGTGTTTATCAGGTCATGAAAGGCGATAATAGCAACGCCAAAGCTAAAAAAGCGCCCCCTAAACCCTTTGAGCCCGATGAAGGTTGGGACAACTTAGCGCACTGGCAATTAGGCAGCGGTATGGGTCGTCGATACGCTCGTATATCCGGCGATTTTAACCCTATCCATTTGCATCCGCTCGTGTCGCGCTGGTTCGGGTTTGAAAAACCGATAATTCACGGCATGTATATGATGGCGCGAGCCCAAGCAGAGCTCGAACGCCAACAGTCAAAAGCAGTGACCTACATAGATGTAACCTTTAAACGACCGGTTATTTTGCCTGCGAGAGTGCAACTATGGGTGAATTACGAGGAAGATAAAACCAAGTATGAAGTGCGCAGTGGCGACCATACATCTTTAAAACTAGAAGGGTCAGTACGGTTCGACTGACCCCTCATCATTATATTACTGCTTATATACTTTTCCGTCTTTCATAACGAAGCTAACGTTTTGCAGCAGTGTAATATCCTCTAAAGGATTCCCTTTTACCGCCACAATGTCGGCTTTCTTATTCGCTTCGATACGGCCAATTTTATCGTTCTTAAGGAAGTCAGCAGCGATACTGGTTGCCGCTTGAATTGCTTCAGCTTCCGGCATACCCGCTTCGACCATGTACTGGAATTCCAGCGCATTGTCACCATGCGCTGACACACCAGTGTCCGTACCAAAGGCAACGTTCACACCGGCTTTATACGCTTTTGCGAAGGTATCCTGAATTTTAGGACCAATTTCGCGCGCCTTCGGCCTTACGACTTCAGGAAAGTAGCCATCAATTTCGGCTTTTTCAGCAACGAATTTACCCGCCAGTATTGTTGGCACTAAATACGTGCCATGCTCTTTCATTGCAGCAATGACTTCATCGTCCATATAGGTACCATGCTCAACTGAGGCAATACCCGCTTTTACTGCGCGAAGCATACCTGCTTTACCGTGCGCATGAGCCGCCACATGAAAGTTGTAATCATCGGCAATATCAACCAAAGCTTCTAACTCATCGTCAGTAAACTGAGGGTTATCACCGCTGCTGGCCATACTTAATACACCACCGGTTGCGGTAATTTTAATAAAGTCGGCACCATCTTTGTAATGCTGACGAACCGCTTCACGAGCATCTTCTTCACTATTGATAACCCCGTCTTTCGGTGTTGGGCGACCCATAAGCTGTTCTTTCCAGCCATTTGTCGGGTCCGCATGCCCACCTGTTGTAGCAATCGACTTGCCTGCAGTGTAAATGCGCGGGCCATCGGTAATGCCTGCGTTAATCGCATTTCGCAGGGCGATAGTCACATTGTCCGAGTCGCCTGGGTTACGTACCGTCGTAAAGCCAGCTTTCAGCGTTTTCATGCCGTAATTCTGAGCAACCAGGGCCAAGTCGGCTGGGTTCTGAGTAAACTGTTTAATGTATGAGTTGGGTCCTGACTGACCATCTAAATGCACATGGAGGTCAATAAAACCAGGCAGGCAAGTGCTGTCCGATAAGTCTATCAAACTACCCGAATTCCCCGGAGCATTAACCTTCACCGATTTAATATCACCGTTTTCAACTTCAATATAGCGCTCACCAACAAGTTGCCCTGATTGGCTGTCAAAAACATCGCCGCAATGCAGCCAGTCACTCGCCTGCGCAGATGTTGCAGCCAAACCAACGGCTATGCCTACTGCTAACTTTTTAAGCATGAAACTCCCCTTATTATTATGCTTCGTTTATTGGAATTTCCTGTCCCCAGAGTCGGCGAATATCAGCGTCATTCTGCATTAGCGAAGCCAATGTATAGTCTGATAAAAACCGATAGAACGTTTCCTTACCTTCGTTTATTAAATTCTTCAGCTCGCAGGCTGGAAATATCGCACATTCAGGCTTGTGACAATCTATCCAGTATTCGTCACCTTCCAGCCGACGAATGATCTTGTCTAGTCGAACATCGGCGGGGTCAACGGCCAGCAAAAAACCGCCGTTTTTTCCCCGTCGGGTTTCAATGAGCCCTTCCTTTCCCAATTGATGGACCACTTTATTTAAGTGGTTTCTGGGCACATTAAAAATGCCACTGAGCTCATCAATAGTCACTCTGTCATCATCTTTTTTGGCCGCTAAATACATTAAAACGCGCAAGCCATAATCGGTGTATTTTTTAAGTTGCATAGGTATTAACCCTATCAGGATATTGCTAGTTTTGCTCGACAAAAATCAGTTGTCGATTACCGCGAGTGGTCAACACTAACCGCTCTTTATTATCGATGCTGACTTGATAAACACGCTGCATGGCTTCACTGAAGTTCCTTTCCAGTTGGCTGGCAGTTTCCGGACACGCCATTTTGGTGCTACCCATCAGTCGTATTTGCGCCAGCTCACCGCCTAAGTTGTATTGACCAAAGTAGCGGTTGCAGCCATTAAACCCGGTCAACTGGCCGTCAGCCAGAAAACTCAGTGTTGGCGCTTTCGTATTCAGTGAATGCTCGTCAAACTCAACCAATTGCCACTCAACGCCCTGCACCAGCCATTCGCTGTCACCGCCACAGCCGGAATAGACATTACCGCCTTCGTGCAAATCGACTTGGTAGGGATAGAGACGTCCGCTCATGGAATCTCGACATAAGGTATCTATGACCACTAACTGCGTTTCTGTTGCTGACTCAATACGCCATTCATAAGGACTCTCTGAAACAACCTTAGCAGGCGAAACGTCGACTATGGCTTCAGTGTCTGGCGTAGTAATGGTCATATGCTGCGGGTTAACTGCCACCTGCCAAAAAGGTTCGTTGCCACGCCCCGTGAAATGTTTTGGCAATGTTCCTTGTTCGACGCACGTCGGCAACTCCTGCCCACGCCAGGTAATAGTTGCTTCGTTCCCTTTTCCCCAGTACTGGGTTATTGGGTCAGCATCATCGTTGTATCGTGCACCGGATGCGCTAACCACTTGCTTCAAAGGTACCGAGCTGTCTTTGTAATGAAGTGTCGCCGATTCGTCAGCAAAGTTGAGCTCGACTTCTGCTGCGCCGCATTGGTACTGAATACGTTGTTTCGAGTCACTGGTGAGTAAGCTGCATCCTATTAAAACGGAAAGTGCACTCAGCACCGCCGCCAGTTTTATTATCTTCATCATTTAAAACGCCTTAGCTACTTATTCTTTATCTACACACTTTACTCGCGAATGCACTTTTAACCAAACGCTCTGAAGAAACCAGCGACCAGTGCCTCAAAAAAACCGACTAAGGAATTGCGATAGATCAAAAACGTTGTTGCGAATCATTATTATTTATATTAGCATTCGCAGCAATTCGATAAACCAATAATGAAATAACCTTTCAAAAAACATTAACAGGGTAGATCATGAAAAAGACGTTACTGACTACGGCTATTCTCGCAAGCTTCGCAGCGCCAGCCTTTGCAGAAGTTGCAATTGACCGAACTGATGACATTGAACAAATCAAAATCATCGGTACGAAAACTGACTCGAGGGCCACAGCGGGCTCAAGCGCGGTTATCGACGAAGAACAGATGCGCATCGAGGTACCAACGGACATTAACCAGTTAATGAAAACCATCCCCGGTGTTTATGTGCGTGAAGAAGACGGTCAAGGCCTACGACCCAACATTGGTATTCGCGCAGCTACCGCTGGTCGTGTCAGTAAAGTTACTCTTTTGGAAGACGGCGTTATGGTAGCGCCCGCCCCTTATTCAAACCCAGCCGCGTATTACTTCCCAACGACATTCCGCATGTCTTCTATTGAAGTGCTGAAGGGGGCTCCATTATTGCGCTATGGCCCTCAAACCACTGGCGGTGTACTTAATCTGGTTACAACACCCGTTCCGGAACAGTTCGGTGGTCAAGTGTTGACCGAATTCGGTGAAAACAGCAGCCGCGATATTCATGCTCATGTTGGCGGCACAGAAGGTCAGTGGGGCTTCTTGCTAGAAACCGTTCAACGCAGCAGTGACGGCTTTAAAGATATCGACCGCAGCAGCCGTGACGCCGGGTTCGACATTGAAGATTATGTGGCCAAACTAAAATGGACAGGCGGTCGTCAAAGCTTGTTGGCTAAAGTTCAGTACTCCGAAGAGATTTCAAACGAAACCTATCTGGGACTAACAGATTCAGACTTCGAAAAAGATGAAAACCGTCGCTATGGATTGTCGGAAATCGATCAGATGGACAATTCACATAAAGGCTATAGCCTGAATTATGCATTCGAAGCGTCAGATAACCTTACACTGAATATCCTTGGTTACTACAATGACTTCGCTCGTAACTGGTTCAAACTTGATGGCGGTAATGCGTATGTTAATGCCGCTAACAATGGCGATGAAGATGCCTTAGCCATACTGCACGGCTCCATGGATGAGACTGGTCTGAACTACAAAAACAACAACCGCGCGTACGAATCAAAAGGCATCGAGGCCAATGCGCAGTTTGCGCTAGCTAACCATACGTTGGAGCTGGGCGCTCGCGACCATAGTGACGAGATGGATCGCTTCCAACCTGTTTCTGTATACGATCAAGTGAACGGCAGCTTGGTTTTCCAAAACATCGTCATGCCAACTGGAAGCAATAACCGCTTAGAGGGCGCTGACGCGTTGAGCGTATGGTTAACTGACGAGTGGCGAGTAAGCGATGCGTTAATGGTCAACGTCGCGCTGAGATATGAAGACGTAGAGTCCTACCGCTATCAATTTGCTGACACAGCTCGCTCAGAACTTGACAGTGCACGCTCGAATGACAGCAGCGAGTGGTTGCCAGGGGCATCATTTACTTATGATGTAAACGACAACTGGCAGGTTCTGGCAGGCGTACACAAAGGTTTTTCTCCTTTAGGTGGCGGTGCAAAAGAGAACCAAGAGCCTGAAACCAGCACGAACTACGAGGCTGGCGTACGTTACAACCAAGGCGCTTTGTTTGTCGAAGCGGTTGGCTTCTACAGCGACTTTAGCGACACCACACAGCAATGCTCTATTGCTAATCCTTGTGACAACGGTGCGGAGTCAGGCAACTATGTATTGGGTGAGTCGGTTGTTCGCGGTTTAGAATTCCAGGCGAGCAACACCTTTGAAGCGGGTAGCTTCCTGATACCTGTAGATGTGACTTACACCTACACCAAAGGTGAAATTAGTAAAAACAACGCCGTGTCAGGTCTAATGGATGGCGATGAGTTAAACGATATTCCGCAAAACACCTTCAGTATGCGCGTTGCTTTAGACAACCAAAACGGTTGGGTTAACTACGTTGTAGCGAAGTACGCGGACGAGATGTGTGTCGATGTCGGCTGTAACCGTACCAACAGTCAATTCGACAGAACGGAGTCTGTATTTGTGACTGACTTTGTCAGCCGCTACGAAATGAACAATAACATGGCGGTTTATTTCAAAGTCGAAAACCTGTTTGACCAGCAAAAAATTGTGGCTCGCTCACCGCACGGTGCACTCCCTAACAAGCCTCAAACAGCGTCATTTGGTGTTGAATACACTTTCTAAACGCCAGACTCTCTCCCTGGCTTTTTGCGGCCCCACAAGTTGGGGCCGTTTTTTTATTCAGTGTGTACGAGTGAGTTATTTGGCTAAGCTAATAAGATAGTCTGCCAACGCTCCCATTCCAGTTTGCTTTACACCAGCTTCCCGCTCGGCCGTTTGATTGTAGTTGGTATTGGTATTCACGTCATAAACGTACAACTCGCCTTTTTCGTCCTCAATGAACTCAATACCCGCTACATCAATATCATTCGCTTTCAAAAAAGCCTCAAGCGCGAAAATAATTTCGTGACCGTTAAAGCGTTTTGTAATCGAAAACTTATTGGGGGTCTCCGCCGGTGCTTCGTTCGTGGGGCAAAACGCATCATCAACACTGCATACGTCCGCCGGACAAAGCTCAAAACCCTGCTCTGTATTCACATTGACTGCGTATACAAACTTCTGACCAACAAATTCGCTACGAGTAATGTGCGGTTGCTTCGGCTTAATGTACTCCTGCAACAGCCAAACACCGTCTAATGGCTCTTCGTAGTCATCGCTCTCTATATAAGATTTCAGACCGGCCACATCATCAAACTTGATAACTCCCAAACCTTTACCGCCACGGTTTGGCTTCAAAATAAGTGGCCATTGAGCAAAGTTTTCAGCCGCTTCCGCAATAAGCTCTTTGCCAACCACAGCTTGTGTTTTGGGGACATTGAGTCCAGCTTTTTGCAAAGCCGCATACTGCGATAATTTACACACTTCCAGCGCTAGCACACCGCTGCCATTCACAACGGTTCGGTTATTGTTTTCAAGCCAGGTGAGCGCCATACGAGTCAGTTCAGGTGCGAACCGGTGTCCACGCGTATGTGACGACGCACTCATGCGATTGTAGTACACCGCATCGTCGGGTAGTTCGGTAAAAGGAATAATCCCCGTATCAAGAAACCATTCTTTGGCCTCAACTCCGCGTTTCTCAAATTCTGCTCTCAATGGCACTAGCCACTCTTCATTTTCGTGCAGAATAACAATATCTCGCATGTGAACCTCTTATCTATTATCTTTACTGGGAAAGATACGCTATGGATAGAAAAATCGTTTAATGAAACATTTAGCGCTGGGGCCATTAACCGCTCTCATTGTACTGCTTGCCACCCAACTCGCCAACATGCCAGTGCTCACCAGATGCGGGCTCGAGACTAACAGGCTATAATTGCGCCTCTTTTTAATTTAAAAGGATTTCTAATGAGCGACTTCCCCGCCTGCCCCGAATGCCAGTCAACCTTCACTTATCACGACGGTAACTTACTGATTTGCCCTGAGTGTGGTCATGAATGGTCTGAAAGCGAGCCTTCAGAAGCCGATGACGCACCACAATACCGCGACTCAAACGGCACGCCTTTAGAAGACGGCGACACTGTGACCGTCATTAAAGATCTGAAAATAAAAGGGTCATCGTCCGTCGTTAAAGTCGGTACGAAAGTAAAAAATATTCGCCTGGTAGAGGGTGATCACGACATCGACTGCAAAATTGACGGCATTGGCCCAATGAAGTTGAAGTCAGAGTTCGTGAAAAAAGCGTAGCAAAAAACCGCTTGCTGGAACTAACCATGTATTCGCACGCGGAAGTGTAAAGATCCCTAAATTCATTGGTCTTTTTTGTAAAGGTTCGCTAAAAAGAATACATACATTTATGTATGTTAAGGGGAGCGATTATGGAAATACCTGTTTTGCTCGCCATTGTTGCAGGACTTTGGGTAGCACTTGTTCTGGCAGGTGGTTTAGAAGCGCTAAAACATCGTTGGCTGGTTAGCCGCATTCCGGTGCGTGTTCATGTGAATGGTACGCGTGGCAAAACCAGTGTCACTAGACTCATTGCCGCAGGGCTTCGTGCCGGCGGTAAACGTGTTTGTGCGAAAACAACGGGCTCCGCCGCCGCAGTCACCGACCCCGACGGTCGCGAGTTCCCAATTTACCGCATCAGTGGCGCAAACATTATAGAGCAAATGCGAACACTTAAACGCATGGCAAGATTAAAGCCTGAGATTGTCGTGATGGAGTGTATGGCATTACAACCACAGTACCAGTCTTTAAGTGAGCTACGCATGGTGCGCTCTAATGTGGGTGTCATTACCAACGCCCGTCCCGACCACTTAGATGTCATGGGCCCTGGAGAAGAAGACGTCGCCTTAGCGCTGGCGGGAAGCACTCCGGTGAAAGGTAATTTATTTACCGCAGAACGTGACTTATTGCCGACTTTCGAACACTCATGTCACGACAGGAAATCACAACTTCACGGTGTGACGTTGGAAGAAGTTGATGCCATTTCCGATGACACCATGAGTCAGTTTCGCTATGCCGAGCATAAAGAAAACGTCGCTTTGGCCTTAAAAATTTGCGAACACCTGGGCGTTGACCGCGATAAAGCCTTAAAAGGCATGACCGAACTCGAACCGGAAGCCGGCGCCATGCAGGTTCTGCACATTAACTACTTCAAACGCGAAATTGTGTTCGTTAACGGCTTTGCCGCTAACGACCCTGAGTCGACCGGTAAAATTTGGGAAAACATGATTGAGAAGTTCGGCGAAGGCCGCAAGAAGATCATGCTCATTAATTGCCGGGCTGACCGACCTCACCGTTCACAGCAAATGGCTGAAGAAGCAGGACAATGGACTGAGGCCGATAAAGTTATTTTAATGGGCTCGGGTTGCTTTGTCTTTGTCCGTAATGCCGTGAAACATGGTCTGGACCCAGAAAAACTACTGGTGCTCGAAGGTGGTGAAACCACGGATATTACGGAAACTATTTTAGAAGAATCTGCAGGTAACGCACTGGTTGTTGGTATGTGTAATATTCATGGCGGCGGCGAAGAAGTCGCTCGCTTCTTCCAAAACCGTGCCGTTAAAGAGGAAGATTTATGATAGCGCTTAACATATTGGCCGTTGCCATTGGCGTTGGCTTATTTTTTACGTTACTACTGACTCATACGTTAGGACTCGCAGCAGGCGGCTTGGTTGTTCCGGGTTATGTGGCTTTACAGCTTACAGACCCGCTAAGCCTGGCTATTACTTTACTGGCAGCCCTTATGACTTATTTGATTGTCAAAGTCATTGCCAGTTTTGCCATTATTTATGGCCGTCGCCAAACCATCATCATGATTTTAACCGGCTACTTAATTGCTGGTCTGTTCGACTTGTTTATTGGCAACTTAGTAAACTGGGCCGACTTACAAATGATTGCCGGCGGTGACAATGCACAGGCGCAAGTAGGCGCGCTTGAGTCAACCGTGATGATGTCGGTGATGGAAAGTAGCATTATCGGTTACATTATTCCGGGGCTTATCGCTATTTGGTTTGAACGGCAAGGCGTTCTGCAAACACTATGCGGACTGGCCGTGACCGCTGTTTTAGTGCGTTTAGCACTGATTGTCATTATGCCTGAGTCTCTGCAAATGTATGAAGCTAGCAAAGCCTTTCAAATGCCCGGTTGGTAACAGGAGAACCCTATAATGAGTAGTTTTACTAAAATTTATTGGCGCTCTTCAGGTGTACCAACCTGGGGACTTATTTTCTTAATCGTCGTCGCAATTACCGTTGTTGTCGCGGCGGAGAATATGAAGCAGCGCGATCCGGTCGTTGAAGATAATTACGCAACCATGGTGAATGCCGCAAAGATCATGCGTGAAGGCATGAATGTGTTGCAACCACTAAGAGCCCAAATTGCCCCCATAAACCCGGAGTTTGACCCGCAGCGCTCGGGCTTGGTCGGTTTAGAAAATAGTATTGTAACCACTAACCATGGCGGTCGTGAGTCAAAACAAACCACCATTAACCCAAACTGGGCCGCTGTTGCTGTTAAATTATTAGCGGAAGCTGGTGTTAAAAAAGGTGACTTAGTTGCCGTAACGGTTTCGGGCTCGTTCCCAGCACTCAACCTTGCTGTCTACTCGGCTCTTGAAGCAATGGAGGCAGATGCTGTCATTGTTGCTTCTGCTTCGTCGTCACAATGGGGCGCTAACACGCCTAATTTCTTATGGCTGGATATGGAGCGCGAATTGCGAGAAGCGGGGGTTATTACGCTGCATGCAGAGTATTCATCAATTGGTGGTATCGAAGATAGAGGCATTGGCATTCCTGAAGAAGGCATTCAGTCCATTCGCCGTTCAATTGACCGTGCTGATGTTAAGTTTATTGACCCGGCGAACTATCAGGAGGCGGTTGCTGATCGTATTGCAATTTTCCGTGAATACTCAGCTGAGCGCAATTACACTGCTTACATTAACGTCGGCGGTGGTGCTACCGTGGTAGGCCCTCCGGGCATTGATGATATGTTCAGCTCGGGCTTGCAAACAGATGCCCCTGCACGCGCCTTTGCCGTAGAGACTGTTATGGGTTACTTCTTACAAGAAGATATTCCGGGCATTCACTTCATTGGCATTAAAACTATGGCTGAGCGTCACGGTTTGCCGTTGATGCCACCCGAGGCTGTGCCTGTTGGAAATGGCGGCGTTTATTCTGCGACCACTTACAACCGTTGGTTGGCGCTGGGTTTGGCTGTCGGCTTATTTGGTCTGACGTGGCTTATTGTTCGCTCCGCGCGTATTACCAGTTTATGGCAACGTTCGGGCCACAGCGGTAAAGGCACCAAGCCCATGGTTTAACACTACCCCTTATAAGGTAGCTTCTCTCCTCTAAAAGAGAGCCTTACATTTGTATCTTTTAGTGCTAAAACTATACATAGCACTTTCCATGTAAGGCTCTCTTTTTATGACTCGATACTTAACCCATAGACCCATCAGAGTTCCCAGCGTTTCTATCGCCCAAACCGCAGTTTGGAATGAACTATGAATAAAAGAAATATTGTCTGGGCGATTGTCGTTCTAGGACTCGCTTTCTTTGTTTACTTGGGGACAAATAAAGGCACAGACGGCTACGACGGTGTTGCCAGCGGTAACGGTAGAATTGAGGCCACCGAAATAAATGTGGCGACCAGAGTAGCTGGGCGATTAGACAGTGTTTGGGTCAACGAAGGCGACTTTGTATTGACCGGTGCCAAGCTTGCAAAACTCGATACAACAACGCTGGAAGCTGAGCTACACCAAGCACAAGCCCAGTTCAAGCAGGCCCAAAATGCGATTAATACCGCACAAAGCCAGGTTGAACAGCGCCGAGCCGAAAAAGAGGCAGCAGAAGCTTTACTACAGCAACGCGAGTCGGAGTTGGAACTTGCCAGAAAACGCTTAGCACGCGTTCGTAGTTTGGCTGATCAAGGCTCTATATCGGCGCAAGAGCAAGACAATGCAGAAGCTGCTGTTGTCAGTGCCAAGTCAGCAGTCGCAGCTGCAAAATCACAAATAGCGTCATCCCAAGCCGCCATTACCACGTCTATATCACAGTTTGAAGGTGCTCGGTCTGCAGCAGAAGCCTCTCAGGCAACCATTGAACGCATTCAAACTCAAATAGATGACAGTACGCTTCTTGCGCCTCGCGACGGCCGCATTCAATACGTTATTGCTCGACCGGGAGAAGTAATAGGCAGCGGAGGCCGAGTTGTGAACATGGTGGACTTGAGCGATGTTTACATGACGTTCTTTCTGCCAACCAGCGCTATCGGTAAAATTTCAGTAGGCAGCGAAGCGCGTATTGTATTAGATGCACTACCAGAGTATCGCATTCCTGCTCGCATAAGCTTTATATCCGACGTAGCACAGTTCACACCTAAAACGGTCGAAACCCAGGAAGAGCGTGAAAAACTCATGTTCCGCGTTCGCGCCAGTATTAACAAAGCACTTCTGGAAAAGCATCTCGAACGCGTAAAAACAGGGTTACCCGGAGTTGCTTACGTGAAATTTGATGCTACAGAGAGCTGGCCGCAAGAGCTCGAGTCGGAGCTTGATTGATGACTCGCGAGGCTGACTTTGCTGTTTCTGTTAATAAGCTCAACTATCATTATGGCAAGCAACTCGCGCTGAACTCGGTATCTCTGGATGTCCCCAGAGGTAAGTTGTGTGGGTTGATTGGCCCCGACGGCGTGGGTAAATCGACGTTACTGTCTCTTATTTCTGGTGCCAGAGCTTCACAGTCCGGGCGGCTACTCGTGTTAAACGAAGACCTTGGTGAGTCACGTCAGCGCAAACGTTTGTATCGTCGTGTTGCTTATATGCCACAAGGGTTAGGCAAAAACCTCTATCCAACACTGTCAGTGAAGGAAAACCTCAGCTTTTTTGCCCAACTTTTTGGTATTAACGGCCAACAGCGTGAACAACAAGTCTGTCGTTTACTAAAAGCCACCCGGTTGTGGGAGTTTAAAGACAGACCCAGCGCTAAGCTTTCGGGCGGAATGAAACAAAAGCTCGGACTATGCTGCGCATTGATTCACGAGCCAGAGCTCCTGATTCTGGATGAGCCAACCACCGGCGTTGACCCGTTGTCCCGCCGTCAGTTTTGGCAACTTATCGATGACATTCGCCAACAACACCCGGACATGAGCATACTGGTTGCTACGGCCTATATGGATGAGGCTAAACGTTTTGACTGGTTAGCTACCATGAATGAAGGAAAGGTGCTTGCCAGCGGCTCTCCAACTGAGTTACTTAAAAAAACCGCGGCGTCTTCGCTGGAACAAGCGTTTATGACATTGCTTGGCAATGAATCGGCTCAAATTTTTGAGCCCTCGCGCCAACCGTCTAAAAACGACTCAGTTGCCATAGAAGCGCAAGAGCTGACCATGCGTTTTGATGACTTCACTGCCGTTGATAACGCTAATTTCCGCATCCAAAAAGGCGAAATATTTGGCTTTCTAGGCTCTAATGGCTGCGGTAAAACCACCACCATGAAAATGCTTACTGGTCTTTTAACACCCAGCTCCGGAAAAGCCTGGCTGTTTAATGAACCCATTAACAGTCGCGCTCTGGACACTCGCAAACGCGTGGGGTATATGACTCAGAGCTTTTCTTTGTATGGTGAGCTTACGGTGTATCAAAACTTAAAACTGCACGCCCGGCTGTTTGATATTCCCGAAGAATATGTCGAAAACCGTATAAAAGAAGTTGCCGATCAATTCGACTTACAACGCCTGTTTAAGCAACTTCCTAAGCAGTTACCCGTTGGTGAACGTCAACGGCTATCACTCGCTGTCGCCATGATTCATCAGCCAGAAATACTGATTCTGGACGAGCCGACGTCGGGAGTTGACCCTGCTGCCCGCGATAACTTCTGGCATATTTTATTAAAGCTGTCCCGCGAGCATGGCGTCACTATTTTTATCTCGACCCATTTCATGAATGAGGCCGAGCGCTGCGACCGCATTTCATTGATGCACGCAGGAAAAGTGTTAGTGACTGACACACCGCAGAGCATTATTAAAAGCTGTAACAGAAGCACGCTCGAAGATGCGTTTGTTGATTATTTAGAAACGGCTTCTGAACAGCCCAGCGACACTGAGAAACCGGCTCCAGAGCTGCAAAAACAAGCAAGCCTCAAACTCAGTCACGGCTTTAGTGTAAGGCGCTTGCTTAGCATAAGTCACCGCGAAACCTTAGAGCTACTCCGCGACCCGGTGCGACTTGTCATGGCGCTGGTCGGCAGCGTTATTCTTATGTTCGTACTGGGTTACGGCATTAACATGGATGTTGATGAAATTGATTTCGCCGTACTTGACCGCGACAAGACCAGTACCAGTCGCAACTATATTCTCAGTTTGTCGGGCTCTCGTTACTTTAATGAGCAACCTCCGCTAAATAGTTATGCAGAGGTTGACGCTCGCCTACAAACTGGCGAAATTAGCCTGGCAATTGAAATTCCCGCTAATTTCGCTCGCAATATACAACGAGGCGATAACGTCACCGTCGGTGCCTGGGTTGATGGCGCTATGCCTATGCGGGCTGAGACCGCACAAGGGTATATCCAGGGTATGCATATGGACTGGCTGCAAAAGCAACAGCAGCAGTTAAGTGCCCCTGTACATCAACGGGCCACTATTAATATAGAGTCGCGATATCGGTATAACCCAGATATTAAAAGTCTGCCAGCGATGGTGCCGGCAGTTATACCTCTGCTGCTAATGCTATTTCCGTCCATTTTAACTTCCCTCTCTGTCGTGCGGGAAAAAGAGCTAGGCTCCATTACTAATTTTTATGTCACCCCAACTCGCAAAAGTGAGTTTTTCCTCGGTAAACAGCTCCCTTATGTTGTTCTGGCGATGGTTAACTTCCTGATATTGGTTGGGCAGGCTTTATTTATTTTTACGGTAGATCTGACCGGCAGCTTCCTGACTTTTACTCTGGCTACGTTTTTCTATGTGCTTTGCGCCACTGCACTAGGCCTGATTATGTCCGCTTTTCTTAACAGCCAAATTGCAGCGCTGTTTGGCACCGCTCTGGCAACAATCCTTCCAGCCTCACAGTTTTCCGGAATGATAACGCCGGTCACATCATTAGAAGGGTTAGCGAAAGTCATTGGCGAAGTCTATCCAACAACCTATTACATGATTGTCAGCCGTGGTGTTTTCTCAAAAGCCTTGTCCTTTAATGAGCTGCACGTCATGTTGGTAGGGCTCAGTATTGCTGCCATTATTTTTATTGCGGTTGGCATTAGCTTAGTTAAGAAGCAGGAGCGATAAATGCGTTCTCTCAAAAACATTTCGCATTTAGGCGTAAAAGAATTAGTGAGCTTGTCACGCGACCCTATGCTGCTTTTATTTATTATGCTGGCTTTTACTGTCTTTGTTTACACCGCCGCATCGGCTACACCACAAACCCTTTATAAAACACCCATAGCGGTTATTGATAATGACCGTTCACAACTCTCAAATCAGTTAATCAATGGCTTTTTAATGCCTTACTTTTTGCCCCCGGAGGCCGTTTCTGCCAGTGAAGCCGATCAGCTCATGGACGAAGGCCGCTACACCTTTATTTTGGATATACCGGAAGGCCTGCAGAGAGACTTACTCAATGGCGAGCAGCCAAAAGTACAACTGATTGTCGATGCCACCCGAATGAGTCAGGCATTTACCGGCAACGGATACATTCAGTCGATTATTAACCGTGAAGTCAGTACGTTTACCCAAGCAGACACTCAACTGCCCATAGATATTGCCGTACGAGCGCAATTCAATCCAGAGCTTAATAGTGGCTGGTTCAGCGCCATTATGGAATTGATAAACCAAATAACCATGCTTTCCATTATTTTGACCGGTGCTGCATTAATTAAAGAGCGGGAACACGGTACCGTAGAGCACCTTATGGTTATGCCGGTCACCCCATTTCAAATTATGGTCAGTAAAGTTTGGGCAATGGCTTTAGTTGTGTTGGTTGCCTCCGCTTTTTCATTAACTGTCATTATTAAGCAAGCGCTCGCAATACCGACCAGCGGATCTTTAACCCTGTTTTTATTTGGCACCGCACTGCACTTATTCGCAACCACGTCTATTGGCATATTCTTAGGCACTTATGCACGCTCAATGCCGCAGTTCGGCTTGCTGTTTTTGCTCATTATTATGCCCATGCAAATACTGTCCGGTGGCATGACACCTTTCGACAGTATGCCAACAGTAGTGCAGGCGGTTATGTACTTTGCTCCAACATCTCATTTTACTGAGTTTGGCCAGAGCATCTTATTCCGGGGGGCCGGTATCAATATCGTCTGGCCACAACTGTTGGCATTAGCGGGGATTGGCGCCTTGTTCTTCTGGGTATCATGGCGCCATTTCCGAGAGCGCTTAGCGGATATGGCGTGATCCATTTTTTAAGTCATAACAATGGCAAATGGCCTGCCAGGCTTCTTCGGCACTATCGACAATTTCAAATAACTCTAGGTCCTGCTCGGCAATTGTACCTTCCTCAACCAATAGGTCGAAGTCTATCAACCGCTGCCAAAATTCCTTGCCGACTAAGACAATAGGCACTGGCTCAGACTTTTGGGTTTGAACCAGAGTTAAGGTTTCAAACAGCTCATCCAGAGTGCCGAACCCACCAGGAAAAGCCACCAGCGCCCGCGCACGTTGCAAAAAGTGCATTTTCCGAATAGCAAAATAATGAAACTGAAAGCAGTATTCGGGCGTTATATAAGGGTTGGGTCGCTGTTCGTGGGGCAATACAATATTCAAGCCAATGCTGTCACCTCCGGCTTCCATCGCTCCGCGGTTTGCCGCTTCCATGACGCCGGGACCTCCACCACTGACAATCATTAGGTTTTCATCGTCGTGGCAGAGGTTGTGTTCTGTCGCAATACGCGCAAAGTCCATTGCCTGCTGATAATAAGCACTGTTTTTCAGAGCTCTTTTCGCCCGCTTAAGGTGTCCTTTAAGGGTATCGTTTTCAGGGTCTTTCTCCAGCGCCTGCTCGGCGATACCAACATCATGCTGTGCCTGCTCCGGCGGCAAAAACCTTGCACTGCCAAACACTACAATAGTGGCATCTACATTGTGCTTTTCCAGAGTCAGCTGTGGCTTTAAATACTCCAGTTGAAGGCGCACGGCTCGTAAGTCATCACTCAACAAAAAGTCGTGGTCAGCAAAAGCTAACTTGTAAGAGCCTTGCCCTTCAATCTTCGCAATAGACTCTTCAGACTGCTTAGCAGAAATAAGGTGGCGTCGGTGCAATTCTTTTTCTGTCATTGTTATTCGCCTTGCAGAGTTAAAATTAGGGTTCGGGATCCGCCGTGGTCTCGGTGTTCACACAGGTAAATACCTTGCCATGTACCCAGGTTCAAACGGCCATTGGTTACAGGCAGGGTTAGGCTACTCCCCAGAATGCTCGATTTTAAGTGCGCAGGCATATCATCAGGCCCTTCAAACGTATGCCGGTAGTAAGGAGCGTTTTCCGGCACCATTTCATTAAAGTGGCTTTCAAAGTCCTGACGAACCGTCGGGTCAGCATTTTCATTAAGAGTCAGCGACGCCGATGTATGCCGAATAAACACATGTAGTAACCCTGTTGATACCTGCCCAAGCTCAACCAAAGCTCGTTCAATCTCGTCGGTAATAAGGTGAAAGCCCCTTGGGTGAGGAGCCAGTTGCAGTTCCGTTTGTTTGATAAGCATTTGTAAACCTGTTTGCCGTGCTTCATTGCTTGCCATATGCTTACAGCATACCGAAAACCGAAGAACAACTTAAAGGAATAACGACAATGCGTTACTTATTATTAGCCATCGCGGTTTTGTTCAGCGCAGCTGGCACCGCGCAAGAGAATGTTAAGGAAACAACAACCAAAGCAGTAGAAGCGTTTTTATACGGCGCTAGCATTGGGGCACCCAAAGCGCATGACCGCTTCTGGGCAGAAGAGCTGACCTATACCAGTTCCAGCGGTGAACGTTTTGGTAAAGACCACCTCATGTCAGGCATGAAAGACGCCAAAGCGAAAAATCCGGACAACGTTAAAGTCTGGTACGGCGCTGAAGACATCGAGGTAAAACAGTTTGGTGACACCGTTGTATTTAACTTCACGTTAACCGCAGAAGAAGAAGGTAAAATCACTAAGTACTTTTATAATACAGGTGTTTTAATTCATCGTGATGGACGCTGGCAAGCGGTTAACTGGAACGCGACTAAAGTTCCTTAAGAGGTTCCTTAATTTCTGACGAGCCGTTCTCTGGTGCCGCATCGCCATTATCTGGTTTTACATAAATGGCGATGCCTTCTCCGGTTTTATCCGTCAAACCAAAAGCTTTGCCGACACTGACCCCGAAGCCAACATTACCGGAATAGCCACCAGAGCCAGCACCGACATAAACTGACTCGCCTTGCTTGTCTCCGGTTTTTTGCAGCAACACACCATTAGCGCCCACTTTAGCCGCTTCCTGCTTCAGTCGCTTCAGCACAGCTTCCATTTTCGCTTGTTCACCAAAGCTCCAGGAGGCATCACTGCTTGCTTCTATAAGGGCTATTTCCTCGTAGCTATCAGGCGCCTCTAAGTAGACTGTCACTTGTTCTACTGGAATTTCCGGCCGGGCGTCACCAATAAGAATGGAGGAGGTTGGCGAGGCACAGCCAACCAACGCCTGGGCAATTAATAGCAGAGCACCATAGGTTATAACGCGCATAACTTTTCCTTTACCAAGAGCACAGTTAATCAATAGCACAAAAAACGATATTTCACCCGACTCTTTCAATCTCTTTAAAGAACCGTAGAATGGGAGATGATTGCGTGTACCGAAGCTTGGAGATCTTTTTGTTCGATATTGACCTGATTAGCCGCCACTTTTTAGCCGTGTACTTTTTGTTTATTGCGGTTCATTACGCCAGTACTGCCATTGGGCTTAATAGCCGTACCTCACAAAGCCACATTCAATATGGTGAAAAAGGCAGTGCGACATGGTGGATACGTCAGGTTTTTAACCTCTTCCGCGGTGCAATTTTGCTTATTTGTATTGCCCGGGTCTTTTACCCTATTGATACCTGGCTCGGCATTATAGAACCTCTTTACACACCCTGGGTGCTGTCTATTGGCATGCTCACAATGTTGGTATCACTTGGGTTTGTCAGTTACAGCCACGCCTATATGCGTCAGGACTGGCGTTCAGGTATCGACCACGACAACTCCCGGGCACTGTTAACACAAGGCCCTTTTGCGCGCTCGCGTAACCCTATGTTCTTAGCCATTATGCTCGGCCAACTTGGTCTGTTTCTGACCCTGCCCAGCCTATTCACCTTAGTGTGCTTATTGGTTGGCGTGGTCATGATGCGTGCTCAAGCCGTTAAAGAAGAGCAGGCATTAAGCGAACTTTACGGCAATGAGTACCAAAGCTACAAAGCTCAGGTTCCACGTTGGCTTTTTTAGTCTTCCGGGCTCAGGTCGCCGTGTAAAAACTTACACACAAAGACGACTTTTCCGTAACGCTCAAATGACCATTTAATACAGCGCTGCAAGGCGTCCATCACCTTGTCGTAGTCGCCAAATATCTGAGTACTCAATGTATTGGTGATAATTTTTACATCATCGGTTTTATTCAGCTCATCAATAAAGCCTTTGATTGGGCCAATATAGTCATCTGCCAGTGGATACTTGCTAATTTCAACCGTCAGTTTCATGATAGTCACTCCTTTGTCGTTATTATTGCGACGTAAATTGTCAGGCCATTCATACTAACACGAGGTTGATGAATGACATCGGATGTCCGCTCGCGCATTGCTATACCTGTTATCATTTTAGCTCAGCTGCTGGGCACCTCGTTATGGTTCAGCGTTAACGGTGTTTGGTTAAGCCTGTCGTCAGCGCAGGGTCTTTCAGAAGCCGACTTAGGGGCATTAACTCTCGCCGTTCAGTTAGGCTTCATTGTCGGCACCCTATTTTTAGCGCTCACCGGATTAGCTGACCGCTACAAAGCCAGCGTTATTTTCTGCTTTTCCAGTTTACTCGGTGCGTCAGTTAATGCGCTTTTCATCGTTGCTGTCGACCATTTCTCGCTCGCGTGGTTTCTGCGTTTACTGACTGGCCTGTGTTTAGCCGGCATTTACCCCATGGGGATGAAGCTGGTCATTTCTTGGGTGCCTAAATACGCCGGCGCGGCTCTTTCCTGGTTACTGGCAATGCTGACCCTGGGCACCGCTCTACCGCACTTAATGAGAGGCTTCACTCTTGGTTTAGATTGGCACATACCTTTGTTTGCTGCCTCTGTGTTAGCCATTTTAGGCGGTATAGCCGTAGGGCTTCTGGGTAGTGGGCCACATTTGCCGGCAACAGCTAAACCAGCGGCGTTAAATCAGGGATTATCGGCGCTTAAGCAGCCACGCTTCCGTGCGGTTGCCGGTGGGTATTTCGGACATTGCTGGGAGCTCTACGCCTTCTGGATGCTGGTGCCCTTGCTGCTGTTAGCACCTTTATCTGAGCTTGGTTGGTCTTTGTCTTCTATTCCCTGGTTATCATTCTCGTTAATTGGTGTGGGCGCTCTTGGTTGTATCTGTGGCGGTTGGCTTAGCAAAAAGCATGGTGGCGTGTCGGTTGCCAGACTCGCTCTTATCACTTCCGGCGCAATATGTTTGTTATACCCATTCATGACTGAGCTACCGCCTTGGGTTGCTCTTTTAACTCTGACGCTTTGGGGTATTTCGGTTATCGCCGACTCACCTCAGTTTTCAGCTTTAGCCGCTCAAGAGGCGCCAGCTGACAAAGTTGGCAGTGCCTTAGCCGTAATGAACTCAGTTGGATTCGCCCTGACTATTCCAGCCATCTGGCTAGTTAGCTGGAGCTGGCCAGTATTAAACGAGTGGGTCGCCTGGCTGCTATTACCCGGTCCTGTTTTAGGGCTTTGGGCAATGCGAAAGTTTGGTAAAATCAGCTCGAATTAAACGATAGGAACACAAACCATGGGATTAGAAGTCATCAAGCACCCTCTGGTGCAGCATAAACTCGGCTTAATGCGTAAGTCGGGTATATCAACCAAAAGTTTTCGCGAGCTTTCCAACGAAGTTGGCAGCCTACTGACCTATGAAGCAACCAGTGACTTTGCCTTAGAAACGACCACTATTGACGGTTGGAGCGGTGACGCCATAGAAGTCGAACAGTTAAAAGGCAAGAAAGTGACTGTCGTGCCTATTTTAAGAGCGGGTATTGGCATGTTGGACGGCGTTCTCGACTTAATACCCAACGCCAAAGTCAGTGTGGTCGGCCTATACCGCAACGAAGAAACCTTAGAGCCGGTCAGTTATTTTGATAAGTTTGTTGGCAGTCTCGACCAGCGTATTTCGCTCGTCATCGACCCGATGCTGGCAACCGGTGGCAGTATGATAGCAACATTGGACATGCTGAAAACCAAAGGCTGTAAAGATATCCGTGTACTCGTGTTAGTCGCAGCACCCGAGGGCGTAGAAGCTGTTTTAGCGAAACACCCTGACGTGCGTATATTCACCGCAGCGTTAGACGAGAAGCTCAACGAAAACGGCTATATTATTCCTGGTTTGGGGGATGCCGGCGACAAAATCTTTGGTACGCGTTAACCAACGCTGTATGACAATATCCGGGAAATATGGCTGCGCGGCAGTCCTGTTTCCTGGTGCCAGTGGTTAATAGCTGTTTGTATTTGCTTAAGACCTTTTTGACTTGTCGGTGAGGCATCTAATAAATTGTAGTTCCGTAGAGCAGTGAGCATATCGCTTGCACAAACAAAGCCGTCCCAGCCCAACATGCGCAATAAATACTGACCCGTGTTACCGCCTAAGCGCGCACCATTCTTCTTTAAAAACATCAATAATCCAACTTGGTCATCATGCGGCCAGCTAGCCAAAAACTTACCAAAGCTCCCGTGCTCTTCAGAAACCTCTACAATCATTCGGGCGTTAACAGGTACGGTTATTATTTTTTGAAAATTACGCACAATACGTTCGTCTTGCGCTAGCTCTTCTAGTCGCTCCGGTGGCACTTGCTGCCAATAAAGTGGCACAAAACCGCTGAAGGCTTCCTCAAATTGCGGCCACTTACGGTCAATAATTTGCCAGACAAAGCCAGCCCGAAAAATACAGCGGGTCATTAACGAGAGGACTCTGTCATCAGTAATTTTTGCTAGTTCTTTATCGCTTACCACCTCGGGTAACATGGAGCGCATTGCTGCTTCTCCACCCTTACGCTCACACGCACGCTCATAAAATACTGAAAAGTCGATAATGTCAGTCATTCTGGTTTACTCCAGCCTCGCTATTCGGCTCACATTTTGAGCCAAATAATGATTCTATTCGGCTCATGATGCAAATTTAGGTAAAATACAGTTGATAAACAGAGGAGTCCGACATGGCACGAGCGCACGCAGTACACATATTAGTGAAAACCAAAGAAGAAGCAGAAGATTTGAAAAAGAAATTGGCTGGCGGTGCCAAGTTCGCGGACTTAGCGCGCAAGCATTCACTTTGCCCGTCGGGTAAAAAGGGCGGCGATTTGGGTGAATTCCGCCGCGGCGAAATGGTTCCAGCGTTCGACAAAGTGGTATTTGGAAAGCCGACGCTCGAAGTGCACGGCCCGGTAAAAACCGCGTTTGGCTGGCATTTAATTAAAACGCTTTCCCGCAGCTAAAGCTGCTTAAACACGCGCAAGAATTTTATCCAGCTCGTTCGCAAAAGCCATGCGATCGCGCTGATGCAAGGGCGGTGGACCACCGGTATGTTCACCGCTGCTGCGCATGGTGTCCATAAAGTCGCGCATATTGAGCCGCGAGCCAATATTACTTTTTGTAAAAAGCTCACCCCGTGGACTGAGTGTCTGCCCACCCTTTTTAATAACATCCGCTGCCAACGGTATATCCGCAGTAATAACTAAATCACCCGGCTGGCATTTTTCGGCAATGGCGTCATCTGCAACATCAAACCCAGCGGACACTTGCATCGTCCGTATAAATTTAGACGGCGGTACCCGCAATGGCTGATTCGCTACTAATACCAGCGGCAGTTGTTTGCGTTCTGCCGCACGATACAAAATATCCTTTATAACCGTTGGACAGGCATCGGCATCCACCCAAATTGTGATTGTGGTCATAGTGACTTCCTAACGGAAAAAGGCACCACCGCATATCGATGGTGCCTGCTTAAACTGAGCTTAAAGTTTGCGACTATGCGCTCTTCTTCTCGCTAATATAATTATTAACGAACTGCTCAAGTATGTTAAGTGGTACTGGGCCACTGCCAAGCACTACGTCATGGAACTCGCGAATATCGAACTTGTCGCCAAGTTCTGACTTCGCTTTTTCACGCAGCTCCAGAATTTTGTTCATACCAATTTTGTAAGCCGTTGCCTGACCTGGCATAACAATATGACGCTCGACCATCTTCACTGCATCAGACTTGGCATTTGGGGTATTAGTCACGTAGAAATCGATGCCCTCTTCGCGCGTCCACTTCTTGTCGTGAATACCGGTATCCACGACCAAACGAACCGCACGCCATAACTCCATTGCTAAGCGGCCAAAGTCTGAATATGGGTCTTTATATAAGCCAATTTCTTTCGGCAGCTTCTCGGTATACAGTCCCCAACCTTCGCTGTAGGCCGTGTAGCGACCGAAGCGGCGGAACTTAGGAATACCTTCAAGCTCTTGCTGAATCGCAATTTGCATATGGTGACCAGGAATACCTTCGTGGTAAGCCAGCGCTTCCATTTGATACGTTGGCATAGCCTCCATATCGTACAAGTTGGCATAGTAAGTGCCTGGACGTGAGCCGTCCATTGAAGGTTGTTGGTAAAACGCCTTACCCGCAGACTTTTCGCGGAACGGTTCAACCGCCTTCACGATAAGACCCGCTTTTGGCTTATTGATGAACAATTCATCCAGACGCTCACGCATGTTATCGATGTAGGCTGTTGCTTCATCCAGATAACGCTGGCGACCTTCTTCCGTGTTTGGATAGATAAACTTGTCACTGTTGCGCATGTGGACAAAGAACTCTTGCAGCGAGCCTTCAAAACCAACTTCTTCCATAATGGCGCGCATCTCTTCATGGATACGCTCCATTTCACTTAGGCCGATCTCATGAATTCCTTCTGCCGTTAAATCAGTCGTCGTGGTGCGTTGTAACGCGTTATTATAGAACGCTTCACCGTCCGGGAACTTCCAGGCGCCGTCTTTGGTCGTGGCTTGCTCAGCAATGCCCTCGACGGCAGTAATTAAGTCTTGGTAAGCCGGTTTAACTGACTCAAGCATAGCCTTCTCGGCCGCCGCTAACAGCTCTTCACGCTGTTTTTCTTCAAGCTCAAGCTTCTCAACTTTACTTGTGAAGTCTTTCCACAAAGCACTAGGCTCACCGTCATCAAACGGCGCGCCGGTAATGATGTTTTTGCTGTCACTAATAACGTAAGGGTAAACAAATTTGGGGGCGATAATGCCTTTTTCAGCTCTCAACTCCAGGTTTTCTGCTAACTGTTCAAACAATTCCGGTAAGCCATTTAAGCGAGAAATATAGTCTTGCGCGTCATCCACGCTGCTAATACCGTGTTGGTTGATCAGCAATGAAGCAACTTGCGAGTGCAAACCAAACATTTGGTTAACCGGGTAGTTATGATGGCGCCATTTAAAATCAGCAATCTCATTTTCGAGCTTTTGCTTCATCAGCATCCAGCTAATTTTGGTTTGCTCATTAAGCTTTGATTCGTCAATGGCTTTAACTTGCTCTAAATGTTTTTTGGTTAGCGCCAAGTCTTCTTTAGCTTGCTCGTCAGAAATGTCATCCCACTTATCCTGGTCGTCTTTAATACCCAGATAAGACTGATACATTGGGCTGCGCATGACATTTTCCATAAAAATGTCTTCGAACAGCTGGTTGGCCTTTTCTGACTCGGTTTGCTCTGACTGTTGGTTCGTGTTTTCAGCGCTCGCTGTTTGCGTCTCTGCTGCTTTATTTGTTGTGCTGTCTTTTGCAGCATCTGAGCACGCAGTTGTCATTAGCACCAACGATACCGCCAGCGCAATTTTCTTATATTCAAACATGTGTGTGTTCTCCTGTTGTTGTGCTTAACTTGATAACGGTTGCAGCACAGGATGTCAATTGATGCGCGGTGGTGAGGTCAGTTACTACGCCAAGTGGAGAGCGTTTTCAGTTATTGTAGTGTGTGCTCACGGCACGCTTCAATTTGTTTAGCTGGCAGCATACCACCAATAACGGGTTCCAGCGCAGCCTGAACGATCGGAATTAATTGGCCAAACTCAGACAGCATAACCGCTTCATCGACTTGCTCATTGAATACCAGAGTTACCTTTAAACTCTGCGGAAAGCGCTGGTAATCCACGTCGTGCGTCAGCCAAATAAAGCCTTGATGGTCAAATTTGGCCTCTTCACACACACGGGTCAGCTCGCGGATGATTTCTCGTTCGATTTTTTTGTCATTTTTTCGCATAAGCAAACTTTTTTTCCTGGGTGTATCGACAAGTTAATTGCTAGTGCTAACGCGTCTTATGTACAAAATCTATTTTCTATACATAAACATCTCTTCATATATAATATTTACGATTATTTATATATATTTCGGTATTAATGTACAGAAAAGGCTAAAACTTATATGTCAGCTTCGCTATCACACTAAAATCGAGTTTGTCGTTGATGAACTTAGCGTTACGCGAATTACAGCGACAAAATACCTGGAGCAACTTGTTGAGCACGGCTTTCTGAAAAAACAACGCATTGGTCGTGCTAACTATTATATTAACGAGCCTTTATGCGCTCTTCTTGTGTCTCGAGGGTAGTTTTTCTAAAACCAATACGGAATCACATCGACTAACAAACGGCCAGCGATCAGATACATTACCGCACTGATTAATGCATTGATAATACGCCAAGTTTTTGGTTTATTCAGTTTGTTAGCGAGCTTTTTTGCAACAAATACCAATGTGTAAAACCACGTTGCGGAGGCACATAAAGCGCCGGCCACGAACCACGGTCTATAGGCTTGCTCAAGCCCGGCAGTAACGCCGCCGACCAGAACAACGGTGTCGATATAAACATGTGGGTTTAAAAATGTCATCGCAAAAGCCATCAATAATGCGCTTTTAAGCGATGTTCTTTTGCTTTCATTCTCGTCTACCGATAATCGACTTTCACCTTTTATTGCGGCCTTTAGCGCATTACTGCCATACCAAATTAAGAAAATGGCGCCCGCTAAGCTCAGCATTTGCCCCCAGATACTTTCAATCGAAAAGAGCGCACCAACGCCGAACACGCCCGCCCCAATAAGTAGGATATCGCCAACAAAGCAAACGGTCGCCGCTGCAAATGGATGGTTATTGGTTAAGCCGGTTTTCAACAGAAAGGCATTCTGGCTACCAATTGCAATAATCAGCCCACCAGAAATCACGGCACCCATGACGAATACACTGACAAACTCAAACATTATCACTTCCTGCGTTGTTCTAATCGTTTAAGTCAACGATAATGGAAATCATCGCTAGTTTAATATAAAGAAACAAGCAGTCAATATAATGACCGATAAAGATAAAACAGCTATTAATGAAGCTATAGCAAAACGCGTTTACAACTTTCGTAAACAATACGGAATGTCCCTTGATGAGCTGGCTAAAAGTGCCGAAATTAGCAAGGGAATGCTTGTGCAAATAGAGAAAGGGCGTGCAAACCCAAGCATAGGGATTCTGTGTAAATTAGCCAATGCACTCGCTGTTTCTGTTGCTGATATCGTCGCTGTGTCAGACGATCCAAAAGTAACGATTCGACAGCCTAAGGATATTCCGACACTCTGGAATGGCGATCATGGAGGAACGGCTCGCCTGCTTGCAGGTTCAAAGGGCGCTATCATGATTGAATTATGGCGGTGGTCCATGTTTCCCAAAGAACAATTTGTATCTGAAGCGCACTCCAAAGGAACCATTGAACTCATTCACGTTGAGGAGGGTTGTTTAGACGTTTTGGTGAACGAAGAAACTTATACTTTATCGGCGGGTGACTCAATGACCGCCGAAATGGACGTTGCTCACATCTACCAGAACAGCACTAGCGAACCGGTTCACTTCACTATGACGGTTTACGAAAAGTCTAGATAGAGCTCTCACTGCCAACTTCCTGTTGAAATTTTAAACACTCACCCCCACTTATTAATTTAACACTATCGCTCGACGCCGAACTAACGTTATCAGGGGCAGTTTGCAGTCGCCCCTTCCTTAACCCCATTAAATAGCAAATCTATTACAAGGAAGGGCAATGATAAAAGTCATAATCAACGAGCAAGACCGCATTTGGGATAGCAGCCAAACAGGGTGGCTCAACGGCACGATCAACGATCTTCAGAAAGACGGAATTCCGGTCTGCGTTCGAGTTTCAATTCAATATGGCGATATTAATGTCGGTTTATCCGCAGGTAGTTGTTCTAGCAGCTCCTGTGCTGGCAGACCACCGAACTCACGTGAGCGGGAGCTGATTACCTCGTGGAACGTTATGACTATCGATGAAATCCCACTTAATAGCGGTAAAATTATTTCATTCTTGAATAGGGTAAAACGTCAGTGAATCTTGCCCATAGTCGCAAACCAACTGACTCATTAGGTGAAAGGGATGTCATTTTTTGATTTAAAAGGGACCGGAGAGCTTCACTGCGATAATACAGAGCTTGTCGTTCCAGTGGAGTTAGTCATTCAAGCAGTTAATGGGAGAACACGTATTCATTGCTCATCGGTAGATCCAGATGAACCATTAGAGTTAGAAAAACTAGCTTTCAGTGCCCGTAGCCCAGCTTTAAAAAATGTCAAAATCGAAAGTGCCGCCGGAGTATTGTCAGCTAAACACCTAACAAACGTGCATTTAAACTATCTCTCCTCCTCTAACGAAAACGGACCGTTACTGATTACCCAGCTCGCGCATAAACCTGAGAAGCGACATACGTTAACGTTGGAAGCTGGATATCTCACCTTAAGCAGTTCCAGCTTAGCGTTCGACTTCGAACCATCTGAGCCTGTTACGGGCTACCAATTAATGTTTATTGGCGCAGCCCAAAATATAAAAGCGTTTCGAACAAGCCTTGCCCTTGGTAACCAGTTAATAAAAATCCAGTCCTACGGCAACACACACCCTTCGCTAGCTGGGATAATTGTTGTTGACGCTAAAGAGCAAATTTCAAGTGAACACAAAGAAACACTTAGCCTTGTTTTGGAACTTTACCTTCGTCAAAAAGTTTGCCTTTTAGCTGAGCTGAGTGCAACCAACGCGCTTCTGAATCTTGTCGACCACTCGACCGTTAGCTTTAGTGCACTAAATACAAACGCCGGCTATTCACTGATTCATATAAAATCTTTTATTGAGAAAAACCCCAAGTCTCGAACCTATCTGAGATTTTTAAATGAGATGGCGGGAAACAGCGGAACTATTGATGATCGACTTTTAAATGGCTTCGTTGCTCTTGAGGCTTTGTTTGAAGGGAAAAAATTACAAGACGATAAAATCAGTCGACGCTTAGGTATATCGAGAGTTACAGCCAAACTTATTGTAGAGCTCCGTAACACGTTTTTTCATGATGGGCGGAGCATCAAAGACACATTGGACTTTCTACTCGAACAGAAGTTAAACCACCCACAGGCCCCGATAATTCCACTTCTACAAGCATTGGTTCAACGAGAAGACGCGAGTTGGATTGTATACAGTAGCTTTGCTGACTTGATGTACACGCACTTTGCTGAGTTGGTAGGTTTGGATACAGAAACAATTAGGCGATGGTCTGAGATAGACCTTCGGGACGATAATTGGGTTCAAAAACTAGAGGCGTAGAAAGGACAAAGGCTCCTTCCGGAGCCTTAATTCATAGCTACAGATAGCTTGTCATCGCCGTTTCCGTAGCTAGCTACCAATGCTTTGGTAGTCTCGAAAGCCTGATGCCTAAGCAGAGCAGGAACATTGCGAAGTCTACACATTACGCAAAAAAAGTCAAATTATTTGACGTTTCTAAATATGCTCTTGAAGGTGTGATAAGTTCAGTGAGTGCAGCACACAAGCATAAACCACCGCCATCTGCTCTCTTCCTAAGCGTTGAGTGAAATATGCTCGCTTTTCAGCACCGCGCTCACGATCAAGTTGAATTAGGTCAAGCCGATGAAAACCAACTCGATATATCATATCTCCTTTAATCCATGAGTCCTTTTGCTGAAATAATCTGGCCCGTGGCATGCTAGGCTTAGGCAACTGATAGTGCCAATGCTCTATTGGGTCAGGTCTAACCGTACTAATAGCAACAACGGTACAAAGCCCAGCGCACCTTTTCATCTTTGGGGAAATAACGATTACGGGACGCTTTTTAACCATTTCGGGCTCTGCAAACCCTTTACTAAAATCGCACATCAATATAGTTCCGGGCTTTGGGTGATACTTCAGCGCCATACAGATATCCTTATTCTTTTTACAGTTCCGACTCTAGATTGATTCTTAGTTTTTTTGTCTTAACGGTCAATACATAGCATAAATTTTCATTTGCTCGAGCCCCACCCAGACTAGCGGCTCAATCACATCAGCTACCTTCTGGTGCGCCTGCCGCCGTATATGTGGTGATGACCTCTTGGAGTCCATCTACCTTTTGATATCATTTTCGCGTCCAAACAAGTTATGTCATCCGGTTTGCAACTAGCAGACTTGGTCGCACGCTCCATAGGGTTAAAAACATTAAGACCAGGGCAGGAAAATCGCGCATTTGAATCACTACAACCGAAATTCTACTGTGAAGGTGAAAGATGTTCTGTTGATAAAGGGTATGAAGGAGAAGGAATGATGGTTTACCCTACTCCAAAAAACGAAAAGCCCCAGTGAAACCACTGAAGCATTAACGCCGACCGAGACTGCCCAATCCATTTAGACGTAAGTTTGGCCGAGCATATTATTATCGTCAACCGTCATTAAGGTAAAAATAGCTTAATTAAACATACGAAATTTCACCTGCGGTAATAACCGCAGGCTACATTGACGTTACTCGATGTTCTGGATCTTAATGTTGAATAACAATAAATATCGGTTATTTATCATAGATTTAAAAAGATGGAAATTTTTGTTTTTTAAGTTAACCCACCAATTAAACCACCTATGCTATCCAATTAACTGTCGATACTTACCTCGATGCAAATGGCCTTAATTACTTATCCGTCTTACCTTGAGTCTCAGAGTTGGTCATAACACCTTCTCCTTTTGCTTGAGGGTTACAGTCGGGCTCAGCCTTATCTGTATCTCGCATCGCTTCCCTCAAATCTTTAGGTATCGTTTGTGATTTTCTAGGTTTAAGCCTTGTCTTTGATGAATCAGCTCGGTCAACAAGTCCCGAGCTACTGGCCTCTTCGGGCTCAGCCTTCTTACCTTCGATTCGAAGCTCTCGTATTCTACTTTTAAGGTGCTTCATTTCAGCGTGAGCGCGCCTTGACAGCTTTGGTCCAGGCTTTCTAAGCTCGGCATAATCTATACTGTGACGGTCAAACAATTCCTCGTAACTATCTAACCTCGAATACAAGCCTTCTAACTCTACAAGCATCAGGGATTCACAACGCTGTATGACCTTCTTATGACTAGCTAGCTCAGACTTCAAACTTTCATTATCGTCCATTAACTTACTGATTTTTCGTTCTTTCTTGTCAATTTCTTTCTCTACCCTAGTCTTAAAATTACGCTCAACGTCTGCTTCCCATTCTTTGTAATAAAACTTAAGATCCTTATCCAACTTCTGCAAATTTTGGAATGCTTTAACAAATAGCTCCGAACGGTTATTGATGTTTTCTTTTCTACTGATGTACTGGTCCATAGCTTTAACCACGGATTTGGGAATCTTCACTTGAGTTGGTATGTAATTAACAAGCTCCCCGAACATCCTTTGCTTTTTAGGCCTTGAATGTCGAAACTTAACTTTTAACTCATCAAGAAACTTAGCCTCTCCCATCGGAACCGAATTTAAAGCTCGCTTGTATAATTCTGGCGTGGTGAGTTGACTCGCTGCTTCTCGCACTGATTTCGGCAGTTGCTGAATACAATGTGCTCGCACAATTTCGTCTTTGTGAGTATTCCCATTATCGCTAGGGCGGTTGAGCCATTTTTCAAAGCTCTCCTTCTTTCGCCCTCGGTTTTCTTTCCTTTGCATAGTCAAATTACGAAATATCAGTGTAAAAAATTTATTTCCACCGACATTACATGAATAAATGGATGCCATCAATCATTGACGTCAAGCTTACAAAATAAATTAACTTTAATGCAGCATAATTACTGTGCTATTATAGCTGGCTCACTAATTAGGCTTTTTATGCATAGCACATCACTAAATATTGATTCGTCAAAACTAGGTTGTCACTCGTCGATCGTAATTTCCCGCTTCATTAGCGCCATTGGATTTGAAGCCACGTGCCTTTCAGCGAAGGAGCTTGAAAGTCGTTTGTTTTTGCCAAAGTGGCTCATTGAAAAAGGAATCACTAAGTTAATCAGTCAGGGTATTCTGACGAAAGAATTCTTGTCGTCGGGTATCAGAGGCAAAAGGAGTTTACAGATATCAACTAGTACGCACGATAAACTTGTGAGTACAGAAGCTTCAAAGTGGCCTTTTGAAGATCAGTTGTATAATGAGTTATGGGGAGCTGCATTCGACGGTCAATTAAATGTCACCGCAACAACCGACATGCTCAAACGCCATTATAACTCTCGCACTAGTAGAGAGGTTGCGGAGGAAGCTCACGACTTTTTCAGTAGCTTATCGTCAACGGATAAATATAAAATGATTCACCTGTTTTGCAGTATGTTTAGCCACACGGACAATGCGTTCGTTGTTGAAGCTGGCTATAGCAGGTTAGGTAAGATAAGCGGTTTGAGTCGGAGCCAAGTGCGACGATATATTGATCAATTAGTAAAGCATAAACTAGTTATTAGAGTTTATCAGCATCAACATCCCCACTCATCAAGACTTGGTTTTTCGGCATCATCGTATCAAATAAACATTGCTCATCCAGCTCTAATTAGCTGCCCGAGCTTCCCTGTTTTCAGCTACCATTTGTTCGAAGCGAGCTGTGTTAAACCGTATCAACTAAAATTTCAATTAGAGAGAATCTTGCCTTCCGTATCTCTGAAATTTGATTCATTTTTTGATGACAGAATCGTCGAGTCCGCATGCTCACTTAACTTGTCAATCACACATGGATTATCGGAACCAACGCATATTTATCCTCTAGCTAACAAAGAGCTTTATGCGATTACAAAGTCATTGATTAAAAGACTTTCCCTTAGTGAAGGAAAAGAGCCATTTTCAGTGAGTAATGCACTGCGTTTCATTGAGAGTTTGAAGCCTAAAAAGGTCACTGAAAAGCCGTATGCAAATATAGGATATGAGCATTTGAAAGAGCTCAAATTGGATGTGTCAATCCCAGCCCATCAGGATGTCATCAAATTGCGTAGCATAATGAAGGAAGTGCGTTTTGTTTTAAAGCACTCTCAACTTATACCCGAGATGGTCTGGCATAAAGCAGATAATTTTGATAACCCGATATTTGATTGGACCACTTTTTGTTTCAGTATTGCAGCTGCGATGGCTCGTGCAAATCCTATTCAAGACGTTGATATCGTTAGCTCGCTAAACAATCAGCAAAGACGAGCAGCTACATGCCTTCTACCAGCGGATTATTCTTACCATAGAGAGCATACACTGTTTGTGATCCCACTTCCCGAAAACGGCAACTTCAGACTCAAACGACCGATTCTCTAATCAGTATTCTAAATTATCAGAATTTTTACTTATGACAGGCCAAGTGTTTCTCATTGCAATAGTAACCAAATGAACGTGAATCGCTTACTAAGCACCTGTTGGTAATAGTAATATATACACCCTTCACTATTATCAATCAGTGCATCATTCATTGGTACGTCTAGTAACCAATGCTTAGCCAGTGACAGGTAAGCCGCTAAGCTTACCGCCTGACTCATGGTTAAAGATTACAGGATCAGATCTCTTATGAATCAATAACGATCAAGAGGTCTGAAATGAGAAAACGTAACACCAATAACCATAATCACACGCTACATTACGATGCTGAATATGCGGGCTTTGATTTACACACTGCTAATGCACCATACATCCTGCCGTTTCTAGACCGCTTACATACGGTCATGGATAGAGTGCTCCAGAACCATAAGCGAGTACTGGCAGTAAAGTTTGACTTGCATCTACCGGCTCATACGAACCCTTACCTGCAGCGTAATCCGATTACGGAGTTTATAGAGCGAGTTAAGGCAGGCATTGCAAGCTATCAAAAGTCCCTAAACCGCCGTAGCAAACGTGTTTATCCAACGGACGTCGAATACCTTGCTAAGGTTGAACAGACTGAGGAGTGCGAATTAGAGCACTACCACGTCGTACTATTCACCAACAAAGACACGCTGTATCCGGTCGGTAACTTAAGCCATGAAGACCCTACTAAGCTGGGTCAGATTATCCGACAAGCATGGCTCAAGACGCATGGGTTATCAGCTGACTCGCCCGTAGCGCTCCTTCACACATCGACGCCCGTGTTTAGGGTATTGCAAGGACCACTCAGTACTGACGACCCAGTACACAGAGACGCATTCCTGCACTTCAGCTACCTATGCAAAGAAGGCACGACCAAGTACCAGGGTAAGCGTCAGTCGTTTTACAGCAGCAATGCAAAAAATAAAGCGCGGGCATAAGGCACCAAGCAACGTAGAAAAGGCCCAGGAACAACCTCTTCTACGTGCTTAGTGACAGTGCAACTACAATAATCCCCTTTCAGCAAACGAAACCGTGTCTTGGCCTACTACGATGTGGTCAAGCACGGGGACGTCTATGTGATTGAGCGCGTCCTTGATACGCGTCGTCACACGCTTGTCAGCCTCCGATGGTTCTGTCACACCCGATGGATGATTGTGCGCCAGGATGATGGCTGCAGCGTTTTGCTGAAGCACTTCCTTCATCACCTCACGGGGATATACAGGAGCCGCGTTAATCGTCCCAAAGAACAACTCCTTGTACTCAATTAGCCGATGCTGTGAGTCCATCAGCATGACAGCGAACACTTCACGTTTTTGGTGCGCCAGCTTGTATCTCAGGAAGTCTTTTGCAGCAGATGGGCTGGTAAAGCCGTCCCCCTTCAAAAACTTCGTCTCGAGGATCTCAGACGCTTTGTTCAGCACATCAACCTCAGTCATAGGCCCATTCGTTACATACTCAGCATTTTGCTCGTGCATTTTGTGTCTCCATGTTTTCGATTCTTGAATGCACGTGCGTGATATAGGCCTGAAATCCAGTGGTTTCGTTTTTCATGGTTATTCGTTACAGCCCCTGTGAATCCTCTGAGACAAACCAATCAGAGGAAATAACAATGAGATTCTTACGCTTAAAAGAAGTTAAAGAGCGCATAGGCTTGGGCACCACATCAATCTACAAAATGATTAACGAAGGCACATTTCCAAAGCCGGTCAAAATCCTTGGCAAAAATGTCGCCTGGATAGACTCAGAAGTCGACGAGTGGATTATGCAACGCATTGCCGACCAACGCGGCGACGCCATTCCAGACATGAACTACTAACTCTGCATTCCTCAATGGCGGCAGCCCGCCGCCACTTATCAATCGGAGACCATTATGATTTTACGCCTAGTCAAACCCATGGACATCGTCAAAATACACAAGGGGATGCACCGCGAAGCGACACATCAGCCCAACTTTGCTCAGCTTGTCGATATATGCAGCACCGTTGACCGTGAGTATTTTGATTACACCGTTAACTTAGACTCGATATTCTCAATTGCTGCTGAGTACGCTATTCGCTTAGCACACACCGAGTGGACAGAGGATACCAACCGTGCCGCAGAAACTGCATTTGCCGTGTGCCTGCTATTTTTGAATCAGTACGGTATCCCCATGAAAGGCAATGACCAGATATTGTTCAACGTCATGCGGGACGAGTGGACAACGGTCGATAAGTTTGCACCACGACTCATGTTAGAGCACGCCAAGACCATCATAAGCAATTCGAGCGAGCCCTTAACAGCAGGTGATGCTCTTGAAATGACAAAGCGGAGGATTCACTCACCGATTCGTTTTGGACCGCTTATAACGGGTTTAAGGAGCTTAAGAGAGAGTTTCACTGTGTCAGGATGCAAAGGCGTTCAGTGGGACAACTACGTTAACGACTAACCCGTTGAATCTAATAAAGTAAACAAGTAATGTCACCCTTTCATACTGGGGTAATTAACCACCACTAATTATCAATTCGATTACTCCAGTCTACCCAAAACAAGGAGTAACGTTTTGATATTCGATCCTCAAGAAGGCTATGTCGATACAGGATTTCGCCGCACATACATGCCTTGCGTTTCAGTCTATGACCACGCATCAAAAGAAATGATTCAAGTCCGGTTAAATGAAGCTTACAGAGCAGGCGTTGCGATAGCAGAGCTCAATGTCACACCAATCACGAAAGAACTTTTGGACGCCGTAAAACACTCAGTTAACCCGTCAGACTGGGATGGTGATTGCGAACGAATAACGAATAACCAGTTTGAGTCAGTAACACGATGGCACTTAATCGCGGCTACCCACGCGCCAGACCCGTTTGTTTACATTGCATCATTTACCTATCAAGCGGCCCAGCTGGCGCCCAAAGAGGCAGAGTCAGCTGAGCGCTTTTATCAATACCTGGCTCGCGTAGTAACCGTATATCTGAAGTCCCACGGATATTACATGCCAGACACTATTTATCCATTGTTCATCGAAGCGATAGCAAACACCTCAGCCACGCGAATAGATAAGATAATCAAAGGATTGCATACCCAAATTGGCATTCGCTCGCTGAAGAAATATCTCAACAGCTATGTCCAACTGAACGAGGGGCAACTAAATATTACGTCTAATAAACGCATTGCAGCGAACGATGCTTCCACTATTGCGGAACAACTCAACGTCACTGACGTAGACAAAGCACCGAAGAATAATGAAAACGAGGACGACTAAACAATACGATAACTAACAGTCCGAAGCTGATTCCATTTTAGAGTCAGCTTTCCCCCCTGCCTAACCCCTTAAAATTCAAATACAAACCATTTGGAGACAATTATGTGGATCCATACGTTCACCCCTGCCCAATTGCAGGAAATTCACCACCGGCTACACAGACACCATGCACTGCCGGTAGACATGGATAAGCTTTCAGTAGTATGCGAAGAGGTAAACCAAAGAAGTCGGTGCATTAGCCACGGACTATTCGAAGCCGACGCCATTCAGGTGGCGGTCGATTATGCAATCACCCTACGAAAATGTCGCTGGGTAGAGGACTACGAACAGTTAGTCGATACCGCTTTCGTAACGGCATTGACTTACCTTCGTTTAAGCAAGTATCCCATTGACTCGGATGACCCCGCACTATGGAGCCACTTTAAAGATACCTATGATAACGAGAGGCTTGAGTACGTGTTTTTTCTAGCCTTCACTCGGCAAAAAATCCTTTTGAACGCATTTTCTTGTAAGCGCTCCGTTCACGAGAGGCTGCCGAGAACGGAGCTAGGGTTAGACAATCACCGCTGGATGGCAATATTAAGGGGCGCTGTTGACGAGAGCTACGAGCGCTGTTGCCTTACTGCCCCTGGCTACGTTTGGAATGACTATGAGCGTGAGCTGCAAAAGCAGCGTGAACTTGATTATCAAAAACTAGTTGCGTTAAATCCGATACATTATTTTGATAGGTAGCCCTCAGCTTTTAACCACAGATCTGAGGGTAACACCCCTAATGTATCAGCAATTTTCTTTACTGAAGTCACAGAGGGATTTGCATCGCCCCGCTCGACTTTAGAGATGAACGAGCGCGCCATCCCAGCGCTATTTGCCATATCTTCCTGTGACAGATCTATTTCTACTCTTCTCAACTTTACCGCTTTTCCAAATGCAGCCTTGATGTCCATTGACGTTCACACGGTTTGGGATTTGGTTAATCTTGACACCAAGACGAGGAACTAATAACGCTCTATAAGCTACCTATTGACTCATATAGTAAACATTGAGATGCTTTTTAGGCTCACTAATCTAAAAAGGAGAAATAAAGTGTCACAAGTTAACTGTCCCGAATGTCGAGGTCGCGGTGAGATTCCTTGTCCACTGGATTACGGCGGCGGTCCTCATCCAGAAAACTGCCCCACCTGTGGAGGCGACTCACGTGTACGGATTGAATGCCCTTACTGTGATGGTGATGGCAAAGTTGATGATGAGTAAATAGTACAGCGGAGCACTCACTCCGCTTTTTTTATTAGGAATACGGTCATGGGATTTTGGGATGCAATATTTGATTTAGGCAAGAAGGCGCTGTCCGAAGGCACAAAGCAGACGAAGGACGTCAGCAATCGCTTAAGTAAACTAAAGCGAAAAAGCGACTCGGAGCTTCTCAAAATGGTGAAAGACAGCTCTTGGGCCTCAACGGTTGACTCAAAAGACAAAGCCATCGCTCGCCAAATCCTTAAGTCTCGCGGTTATACCGACGAGCAACTTCGAAAATAGCGAAAGCGAATGGAATAAACGTGAAGGATACATTATGAAGTTAACACAATTAGCACTCGCACTAACGACAGTGCTTGCATTAACCGCTTGCGGCGGTGGAAGTGATTCACCGGATACGACGACACCACCTGATACTGGCAGTGGTGGCGGTGATAATGGCGGTGGTGACAATACGGCCAGCGGCCCTACTATCAGTGGTAAGGTGATTGATGGCTACGTTAAGGGAGCCACAGTATTCGTTGATATTAATGGCAATGGCCAACTCGATGACGGCGAGCCTAATGGCGAGTCGACCGATGCCGGTGACTACAAGCTGGAGCTCACCGACATTGATGAGAGTGTCGAGGAGTGCATCACCTTTGCACCTATCGTCGTTGACGTACCCGTTGGGGCTATAGACGAGGACTTAGGTGAAGTCGAAGAAGCATACACCATGACGCTTCCACCGATTAACGAAGATGCGTTCGACAGTGCCAATATCACGCCTTTGACGTCAGTTCTGTGGGAAACCTTTCAGAATGACTTTGCGTTAGAAGACGGCAATGCTGACCCCGTCCTGGCATGTGAACAACTACTCAATAACAACGAGCTGATTTCACAGTTCAAGGACCGCATGGACCAGACACTGGCTAAAATCGTTGAAGATTACAACATCTCGCAAGAGACGATTTATAGTGATTTCGTCGATTCCGGTGATACGGATGCCTATAACCTAGCTCAGAAAATCGTGAAAGGCCTCAAGATGTCTCTGGCAGAGACAAAAGCCATTACCGATGAAAGCCCCAACGCAGTGCCACTGATTAGCTACTTGAAAGACGGTGAGGACTGGGTTCGTGAGGAATACATCTTTACACCGGCATCCGATACCGCTGACGGTGAATGGTCAGACAATGCCCGTGTCAGTGCTCAGACACAGATTGTAAGCGATGACTTTGAACAACGCTTTGACGTCATTTATACGTACAATCGACGTTCATCCTTCAAAACCATCGGTGACGCATCCGTTGAAGTCGCGTACTTCAATGAAACCTGCAACACCGCCGATATCTTTGAATACATCGCCAATGCCGATGCGACTGAAACCGAAAAGGTGGAAATCACTAACAACGACGACAGCTGCATCGATATTCGCTCAAAGCGTATCACTGTTAGTCATATTACGAACCAGGACCAAAACCTGGGCGAGAGCTATACATATTCGTTACCGTATGACAACGATGCTGGCGCGTTTACGCAGTTTGACTATATGAAGGACTTCCAAGAGCGCAAAACTGAGTTGAATATTGACTCAATTCTGGCTGACGCAACCTCATATGAATTCAGCATGTCAGAAGACTATGATGCCGCCACGCTTCTGGAAACGTTCGCGTCCGTTGAAACACGTACTCGCGTGATGGATGGTGAGAACCTAGTCGATACTCAACGAGTCTACACATCACCAGAAGGGCCAACCTGGCGACGTAAGACGACATTCCCTGATGGGACATCTGAGGTCGAGTGTAAGAACATTGGCGAGACTGAATGGTCGGAGTGTGATTAATAGCTAGACAAACGGCGGCCTTTCGGTCGCCAAGTTATCAATTGGAGCCCTACACTGGGCATCTTAATTCCTAAGTTGCTGGTTAATTCAGAGCTAACTCTATCAATCATTAATTTAAGTGTTATCGTTCGAAAACGTTTCCGGTGTGCAATATTCAACACGCATTCCTGTTTCTTGCGCTACAAAGTTCGCAAACTCTCTGTCTTTTAAGCCTGCTTCTGACGGGCCCACTATGATGTACCTTATATTTTTACAGCCAGGATTAAGCTGCCAACTATAGTGTAGCAACTGGCCAAATGCTTCCCGAATACACATAGCAGGCGAAGGTGAGGACTTAACTTCGAACATTATTAACTCACTGCCATGGCTAACCATAAGATCGACGTGATTTTCCTCCTGCTTAACGTGGTGTTCACCGTAGAGCTGACTAAGACGGCGCTTCATTTCATTTTGAAGCTTGTTATGCGCTCGCCTCATTATGTAATCTCCACGGGCCTTTACGGAGCTATTGTGAATTGCTTTATCTTTAATATTTACAGCCTCCCTCCCTGAGTTTAAAGCAACCTCCCCGTACTTTCCGAATATCATTTTAATGCGATCTTCGTCATTTATGACATGCAAGGTTTTACCATACCCCAATGACAACTCTATAGGCTCCTGCTCGTCAAGCAAGTCTACACTTAATGAATGTCCAAGTTCTTCACTGCGAGAATAATTCGGTAGGTGTTCCCCCACTATCACAGCGTAACGAGCAATCACTAGACGGGGGCTCTTTCCTATTGGTGCACTATGAGCCTTTAACGCAACGATGTCACCAGGCTTCATTGAGATGAAACGTGCCAATGTATTCTTAGCTTCGGTGGACTCCTTTGGAGCTCGTTTATCAAGCCACTGTTTAGCCTCTGAGTACTCAAAACCAACGATTGGGCTTAGATCTATTCCGCTTATAAATCCAGTGCTAATAACTCTATTCTTCAACATGAGTGGCAAAACATCATGCGTACGAGCATATTTAGTTCCCATCAAATAAAATTTAGGTCGTTTAATCATCTTGAAAGCCTGCAAGTAATTTGCTCCTCATGGTCCGATTTAGACACTAACACCCAACCCTGAGTGCCAAAAGCAGATTTCTTGATATAGTTGATTGAGCGAATTAGCCATTTAAACTAGATTTAGAGCTCTATTTATAAGGAGTGTAACAATGCGTTTTTATTCTGACGGACCAGACATACCCGATTCACTTTTAGAGCTCAGAGACAAGGGCCGAGTTGTATTTTTATGTGGTGCGGGCGTTTCAATGAGCTCAGGCATGCCTTCATTTTTGGAGCTTACCGAATACATTGTGAACTTTTTTGACCCACCTAAAGATTCAAACATATATCAAGAGTTCGTCAAGCCGTTAAAAGAAGGCATAAAGAATCCTAAAATTCCTTTAGATCAAGTTTTTTATAGCCTTTACCGGGACTATGGAAAAGACGAAGTTGATGAGTTAGTTACCAAGAGACTAACCGCTTATAAATCTTACGAAAATAAAAACTCAAACCATAAAATCATCAGCGAGATATCAACAGGTCAATCCGGTAGACCTCAGATAGTCACTACCAATTTTGACCTTCTATTCGAGAAGTCAAAATCAATAGCACCAAACAGAATTTCGCTACCACCTAATTTCCCCAATATAGAAGTTAGTAGCGATTTGCCAGAGCTCACTTATCTTCACGGTAGGCTACAAGATAGTCCATCGAAACAAGCACAATACGTATTAAGTAGCGCTGACTTCGGTCGAGCTTATCTTTCCGAAGCCTGGGCTACTAAGTTTATTAGGTCTTTACTTAACAGGTACACAGTAGTACTTCTCGGATATTCTGCGGATGACCCACCAGTAAACTATCTGCTTCAGGGGTTAAGTCAAGGGAATCGAAATACGGGTTCGAGCATTTTCGCATTTGACAAAGGTCAATTGGAGGACATTGAGTCAAAGTGGAGAGACAGAGGGGTGACTCCGATTGCCTACAGCGACCATAATAATCTTTGGAGCACTTTAAGAGCTTGGGCGGAGCGAGCAAACAACCCGCGAGACTGGCGTAATGATGTTTTAACAAAATCATTGAGGGGACCTCGCGCTCTGAAGCCTTTCGAGCGAGGGCAAGTCGTACATCTGGTTTCTACAACTCCTGGAGCTAGACTATTTGCCAAAGCTGATCCCTCACCGCCCGCTGAGTGGATTTGTGTCTTTGACAGCGGTTGTCGTAGCGACGAAAAAGCTAAAAACTTTGGATTTTACGAACACGATGAAGAATTTGACCCATATAACGAATATTCTTTAGACAACGATCCAGCTCCTAATACGAAACAACTTGAACGTCGCGACATTGGCTTCATAAACGTTCTGAAGTGGAATTCTTTTGACGAGACGCCTACATCATTATTCCAAATTGCTGGAGCTGATAATACGTTGGGCTGGGAGCTCCCCAAGCGCCTACAACACTTATCTCACTGGATAGCAGCCCACTCGTCTAATCCTGTAATTTCTTGGTGGTCAGCTAGGAAACCTGGAATTCACCAATACCTCGTGACTGCGTTGCAACAAAAATTTCGCAATAATTCTGAAGGTTTAACACCAAAGGTTAGAGCTCTTTGGGAGGCTATAATTGCGTATCAAACTGATCCTAGCAACTTCTATTGGGATGGAAGATGGTTCAGTATCAGTGACCGATTGAAAAAAGAGGGGTGGTCTCCTTCAGTTCTTATGGATTTAGAGAGCGTATCAACGCCAAGTGTTAAAATCGAGCGTCCCTATGGTATCGCTAAAGCTCGGCCACCAATGCATGGCTGGGATAAAACTCAACTTAGTGAAATAGCAAACTTTAGGGTAAAGTTTCCGGAAAGGCACAATCAAACTTTAGAAGTTCCTAGTGACTCGTTAATCGACGTTTTTAACATATTAGATCGCTCAATTCGCACAGCAGACCTACTTAACGAAGAATTCGACATTGATTCTTTTAACCAACCTAACTGCTACCCCAAAAGAGATGTCGAAGGGAGTCCAATGGAGGACCATGCCTTTTTTGATTGGTTTATGGCATTGTTTCTAAGGCTTATTTCTGAAAAGCCCGAAACTGCTAAGGCGTTTTCAACACTGTGGTCACTAGAGAAAGGCGAATACACCAGAAAGCTCAAGCTCTTCGCGTTGAATCAAGCAGCGCTGTTTGATGCTAACGAGGCTGCCGACCAGCTAATTAACTTATCGCAACCTATGTTTTGGTCACCCAATACACGTCGAGAGTTATTGTTTTTAGTCGAAGATAGGTGGTTACAATTTTCTACAGCTCATCAGCGTGGTTTGATAAACCGTCTATTAAATGGACCTGACAAAGCCAGTCACTGGAGTGATGATGAGCACTCAGTTCTCAAAGATAAAACGGCATGCCTTTATCTCCAATGGTTAGCAGCAAAAGGCGTGGCATTAACACTAGATGAACAACACAAATTAGATTTGCTGAAGTCTCGGATACCAGGGTGGGATGACCGTTTAGCGACTGCGTATTCGAAAGAGACCTACCCTACGATACGAACTGTTGGAGTTGATGAAACTTATGATGCCCTTGAGAAAGAGCCTATCGGTAATATCGTGCAAAAGGCTATTGCTATCGCATCAAAACAGAACTTCAGGACTAATGATAAACGTCCATTTTCGGGGCTAATAAAGAACAATCCCAGAAAAGCACTTGCAGCGCTATCACACGAGGCTAGAAAAGGAGAGTTTCCTTCAGACTTTTGGCGCACCATAATAGAAGAGTTTCCAGTGGACGTTTCCGCGCGATTACTATCTGTGTTCGTAAACCGTTTAAGAAAGTTACCCCCCGAAACACTTAAAAACTTAAGTCCCTATATCGGAAGATGGATTCAAAAAAATATCTCCACAGTTTATGAAATCAACGAGCATTTCGCGCTCAACACCTTCGATGAGCTTACTTCAGCGATTATTAGAGGTGGTGAAGAATCTACTAAAAGTAACCTTAATAACTCCTCAGTACGTGGTTCGAATAAGGTAGCTTCTCGATTCACGTTCCAACATGCGAGTTACTCTCCTATTGGAAATGCCCTAGACGGTTTGTTGAACATACTTAACTCACTTAAGCTACCGATGAATACTGACATTCCCAAAAAAATATCACATCGAATTGAAAAGCTCATTGATGCGCCGGGAGATGGCAGTCATCACTCAACTGCTATATTAGCCTATCAATTATGTTGGCTATATTCTTTAGACCCGCAATGGACAAATTGTCGAGTTGTTCCGTGGTTTAACTTTGATAATGAATACAGCGAAGCTGCGTGGAATGGCTTTTTGTATAGCGGACGATTACCAAAGCATGAACTGCTCGATAGAATGGCGCCTCTCTTAGTTCAACTGTTTCCCCAAATTTATAAGTGGTCTTGGGAAACTGAAGCTTCTAAAGTTGCTGCTCAACTAATAATGGAGATGGCAATATTTAGATTGGACTCGATAGAGCACGTCACTGTGAGCGACGTGAGGAACTCAATTCGAAATATGAACAGCACAGCGAAGCAAACGGCTATAAACAGACTCGCCACAATTGGACAACAGAAAGATAATGGATGGAAGAACCTTATAGTACCCTTTATTAATGAAGTGTGGCCACGAGAACGTAAGTTTAGAAATTCAAGTTTATCGACCTCATGGGTAACTTTAGCTCTTGATTCAACAACTGATTTTCCAGACGTATTAAAGGCAATATATCGTTTCCTCACTCCTGTTAGGGGGAGTAATCACCCTCTGTATAGTTTAACTATAGAAAATGATAGCAAGCCAGCTCTGGCGGCTTGCTACCCAGATGAAGTTTTAACGCTTCTAGACAAGGTGATCGCAGGCGACACAAGTAACCTTCCATACGAATTATCCCAAATACTTGAATTACTAGAGGATGCAGAGCCAAAGTTATCCTCAGACCCTCGGTATTTAAGATTGATGCACTTAATTGAGCACACCTAATATATAAGCTTTCAAATTGGAAATTAAAAAAGGACTTCAACATGCTAATTCTAAGCCGCAGGGCATCTGAAAAGCTGACAATAGGGAATAACGTAACCATCACTGTTTGTAATGTAAAAGGTGGCGAGGTAAAGCTTGGTATCGACGCGCCAGCAAGCGTCGTTGTTATGCGAGACAATACTGTCACGCAGGCACCTAAGACAAAAAATAAGCCCAGGGTGACTTCACCCTGAGCCTATTCCTTATAAGCCAAGTTCGAGCATTAGCTGGCGCTTATAGTTACCACCTAGCGGCAGTACTGTTTCGTCAGCCAACTCGACTTCCTGGTATCGACCTAGCTCTGATAAAAGCTTTCGCAGGTGGTCACGCTTAACTATGTGGCTGCGATGGATACGAATGAACCTATCGTCCAGAACTTCTTCCATATCCGACAACGTTGCTCGATGCAGCACACGCTCGTTGCCAAAGTAGATCTTCACGTAATTACCAAACGCCTCTACACGTTCGATTGATGTAACAGCAATAAAGCGAACCTCACCCGGGCGCGTTTTAACGGCGACAATGTTTCGTCTCATGCTACCCATATCTACTCCCTCTCCATAACGAGATCTGCATCAATACTGCTACCACCAGCCATTCGTATTGATGTTCGCCCCTTTATCGAGTAGTCGTTGTAAATAGCGAATAGCAACGTCGTGCTAAGGCCAATCGCTATAATTGCTGTGATCAGTGAGCCTGTAGATAGCGTTCCGATAATGCCTGAGCCCCACCCTAACGGATTCCAAAAATTCGTGGCGAAAACGCCTGCAGAGCCAACAGCTAACGCAAAGGCACCGGATGATGCTGACTTCAGTGTTTTTACGTCATCAGCCAGTGAGGCGCTTTTTACAGCAATTGTTTGATCCTGTCTTTCAATAGCTCGCTCTAATTCTGATTTGGTGTGCACGACCGTTACGTTCGACATACATATTCTCCTAATTGACAGTTAATTAACTGCAGCCGTAACTGCCATTAGGTGATATAGGTTTGATTAATTTTTCTTTGCAGTTGAACGCAAGCGAACGCATACGAGCACTCAAACCAGGGGTCTCCAAAGGCGAAGCTTTATTAGAGCTTTTATCAAAAGGCTAAACAAAAAATTTAACAGAAAGGACCCGAAGGCCCTTAGAGCTCTAGTTCAGCAAAGTCGCGATCCACATCCTCTTGGGTGATGCCGATGTACCTCAATGTCACAGCCTCAGAGCTATGACGAAGCATCTTCATTACCCTGGCGATGTCGTTCGTGTTCTTATAAAGATGATAACCACGGGTCTTTCGCATTGAGTGTGTACCTAAGTCAACACCTACTTCTTCACCAATAGCTGCAAAAGCCCTCGACACATATCGACGACTTAATGGTTTAGCCGACACAGTTTTGGACCATTGATTCCGGTAAGACTGAAAGAGATAAACGTGCTCTGGGTGCTCATCTTTTATTCGTGCGATGATTGAGCTTGCCTTGTCGTTGAGTTTTATAGTCGCTGGTTTTGACGTTTTGCCTTCAACTAGGGCGAGACGCTCATCGTTAATGTTTTCAAACTTAATAGATAGTAGGTCTGATATCCGCAAAGCAAGATTAAGGCCTACATCCCAAACATCAGCAATCTGCTGGCCATAGGTTCGTTTAAGGAGGTAGCTAATCAGCTTCACGGTGTCCAGATCTTTAACCGCTTGTACTTCGGCCATGATCGAGTTCCTTTTTTGCTGTAAAACGTGATTTTGAGTACTTAAGAGGGTATAAAGGGGGAAATAGCCCGTTTTTAGTGGGTTTGCTTGTTCCCGTTATTGTATTTTGGGAACTAAATAGGCAGGGGCTAATGCAACACCACCTACAAGTAATATATTTCTGAAATATTGAGCGATAGTTAAGATGTTCATTATTAAGCTAACTTCGTCCTTATTGTTTCTCACACGCACCATTAGCTGAAAGGAAAATGACGACTATAAACCGTGGATATATAGTCATCATTAGTCGATCCTACCTCAATGAAAAAGTATTCAAAGCAATTACATATATTTGGACGTAACCTGAAGGCTCTTCGCCAAGCTCGTGGACTGTCTCAAGAAAGATTAGCTGAAAGCGCTGAACTCGACCGGAGCTACGTTGGGGCAGTTGAGCGCGGAGAGCGAAATATAAGTCTAATAAATATATTAAAGCTCGCTGATGCTTTGAATGTGCATATCGTTCAATTTTTTAAGGATGAAAATGGCTAGGCTTTCTGACGTATTCAAATATATCTCACACTTTAGGCATGCTGGACACCAAGTAGGACGTAAGGTTGGTGATATGTTAGAAGTTCTGACATATGCAGCACTTTCGAGGTCTCCTGAAATGGAAAGTCGACTTTGGGTTGAGCCAAAACTATATGGTTTCTCAAAATCAGGCCACAAAGTTGAATTTGTGCTTCACAGTGACCCTAAAGTTGATTGTGAAGATCAGCCTCAAATCAGAAATGGCGGTGACATAAAAACGCCAGAACAGGTATTAGCATTCATTGAGTGTAAAAAAGTAGGAGTGGAGCAAACAATAAACACTGGTTTCAAATCTCGAAACAAACGCACAGTGCCAAATTCTAAAGGCCGGAAACTACTGTTCGGGGAAAAGCTTGAAATTGGCTTTTCTAGGATACGTTCTGGTGATAAAAAATATACTTTAGTTTTCACGCCTGACAACGAAATGATTGCCTCTCTAAACGGCGAACCAGATGGTACATACGAATACGACGCTTTTCATAGATTTATTTTTGCTCTTGATGAAGAAGGAAATTCTAAGTTAATCCCTAATGAAAGCAGCCTCAGAGATTACCAGGCTGGCCTCGAGCGATGCAGAATACTTGAAGTTTTAGGAGTCGATGAAGAAGGGGTCGTTCTGTTATTAAACGATTGCCTGCCCGGTCCTCAAACTCCAGAAAAAGCTAAACAATCTTCTTTTGTCGCCCTTGATGTAAGAAAACACAGGTTTGGCAGCTTTGACAAGAGAGCAAACGAATCGGAAATGCAAAGCGTGTTAATTATGACTGAATTTGCACACTGGGAACAAAAAAGTGTAAATATGGTTAAAGCTTGTATCGACTCCAACCTGTACGTTCCCGACAACATCATAATCGAAGCTTTTGAGCTTTTCGAAGAAGCCTTTGGTCCTGATTTTTACGATAAGATCACCAAAGATAGTTTCCTAAATGATAAAGCTATTCGCAAAGTGGCTGCTCAACTAGTCGAACAATATCAAGGTAAGATTTTTGTTGATATAGAGGACAATGAGTATAAGCAGCTGGACTTTCTGAATGACCGTTTAATTATTACTTCTTAAAAATTAAGATGCCGTCTTTCTTGTCCTCATCCTCTCCGTGATAGTTAGCTCTATCACTGTAAGCATATTTACCTAACCCATAGTGGGTGGTTCTGTAATTAATTTCTGTGAGTTTGTAACCTATATCGCTGCAAATTTCTATCACTTTATCAATTACGGGAATCACCTTCCCTTTTCTAGTACAATCACCTATCACAATTGCCAAAACACCGCCCTCCGGTTGTAACTGAAACGTCTCTTGGTAACATTTTCTTAGATGACCAAAATATTCTTCCGTTACTTTCTCATTAGCAGGGTGTGCTTTTAACTCAGCCTTGTGAAGATCCTCTATTCCGTCGGTAAACTGACTCTCGAAAGGTTTAGCCCAATAAAACTCAAGTTTGTATACCGGCGTATAATTAAAACTATTTAAGTATGGCGGGTGACTTAATACCAAGTAACAGCTTCCTTGGCTTTGGTCAATTTTCAAGTCTAAATTGTTCGCAACTTTAGCTTCAGCGTATGCCTCTTTGTCTGCATATTGCATATAACTCACATGATCTTTCACCATGTCATTCACTTTCTTGGCAAACGCGCTTATTACACAGCGTTGTTTTTTTGTCTTGTTAACATGAGGACGCACTTCAGCATCGTACGCTCGAGATACACGCCTAATTATCGCTAGAAACGCAACGAGCAAAAAGTCTCTACAAGGTGATGGTGTCATTTTGTGTAAATAAAATTGGATTGCTGCTAGATCGCGACTTGCTTCGTGAGCGAACCATTTCTCCACTAGCGGATCCTCCGGAGTCGAGAACTTAGTTTTTGAAAGCTCAAACCAAGAAACTAGTGAAGCTAGCTGTTCACTCACTTCGTTCGTATCCAAAAATTGAGTTTTCACCTTTGAAGCAAGAACAGACAACCAGCTTATATCTAGTCCTAAGGAATTAATGCCTCGCAGCTTCGCTTCGACTAAGGTCGTTCCAGAGCCGCTAAAGTTATCTAATACGTAATCGCTACTCTTTGACGGAGGAAACTGCTCTAGAACTTGCCCAGCGACTACTGACGGAAACTTTCCGTAATATCGATAATGGCTGTGTGAAGTGTAAGATAGACTTGAAATGGAGAAAGGAATATCCCAAATATTAATCTTAGCCTCTCCTTTTTCCCCAACGGACTTTATTAAAGGCATCACACCATCGTAAGGTTTACTGTCATCTTTAAAAAGTGAAAGACTCATTTTTTCCCACACACCAAATGTTGCTTATAGTAATTATTTTATCATGATAAAAAACCAGAATGATGTAAAGCTTTTTTGTTTATATGAGCTCAAAAGCCCGAAAGGCTTTTAGTTAAAGCGAATTACTCCCCTAAAAGACTTTCGTCAGGTAGTTAGCTAAGCTATCAAGGGCTTTTTTACGCTCGTCAAAATAGTCATACTGGTCGTAAATGCCTTCGACTCCCTTAAGCTTATGATTCAAGCACCGTTCAGCAACGTGCCCAGGCACTCCAATACTAGCCAAGAGTGTTCGGCATGTCCTGCGTAAATCATGCACTCTGAAGTACTCCATATCGCCCATCAGGTTAGGGGGGTTAGTATTTTTGCCTGGCTCATAACCAAACATCTTTCCAATCGCACGATTAAGAGTGTCAGGCCCCATATGTGGCCGCTTAGCTTGCCGCCTGCTTGGTAGTACGTATTCAGAGCCTGCCGATCGTGTCTTAAGCTCTGTAAACATTTCTAAGGCCAGATCTGGTAAGGGAATGGTTAGACCAACCCCCGACTTACTTCTCTCCTTAGGCAGCTCCCAGACCGCCTTATCCAGATCAAATTCACCCCACCTAGCTTCACATAACTCGGACTTACGAACCCCCAACAAGACCAACAAAGCACACGCTAGGTAATTGTCGCGGGTAAAGATATGCTGATTCTCGCGGAAAGTCTTAAAAGCTAACCTAACTTCCTCTAGTGTCAATGCTCTATCTCGGCTCTTCTCGATTCCACCTGCGTCTGTTACCTGGAATGCACTCGCTGGATTAGCTCCTACTACATCGATCTTGATGCCGTGGTTGAATAGCTGCTTACAGTACAAGAGTGCATCGTTCGAGATAGTCGGACGCCCAGAGTCATTGATTGTCTTAATTACTCGGCGGATATCACGGGCAGTAACTTGGTCAACGTTTAGTGCTCCAATATGAGGTGAGATATCCTTCTGATAGACCCTCTCGGGAATTTTCCAATGCTTCAAGCGGCTTTTATTTTCTTCGTGCCAATCCTTGAACAGGTCATTAACCGTTTTAATTTCCTCTTCTTCAGCACGTTTCTTTAGAGCGATCGGATTTTGACCCTCTCTAACCTGCCGCTTCTTAAGAGCAGCTTCCAGTCTGGCCTCAGCAGCCGATAAGTCAGGGTAACGACCAAGCGTCATCTCATGACGCTTTTTATTGTAAGTGAACCGAAGCATCCAGTATGGCTTTCCTGGCGCCTCTACTTTGCCACTTCCATCTTCATTCTTTCTCACCGACTTCGGAACAACAAAATATAAGCCATCACCATCGTGGTGACGCCCAATCTTCTTCTTAGCTAGCGCCTTTAGCTGCGTATCTTTGAAATTACCCATTGTGCTAATTCCTCAAGGAAATTTTTAGTTACCCACCACTTTAAGTTATTAGGATACTAGCACACCCACCATATTACCCACCAATTAAAACTGATTTAGGACGAAAAGTAACGAACTAAAACGAAAAGACTACTCAGCTAAAACCCTTAAATATAAAGACTTTGTGAGTGAAAATGAAATAAGGCGAATATCATTCGATATTCTGGATCTGTTCTCTCATTTGCTCTATCAAGACCTTTAGCTCCACTGCGGCGGCGGTGATATCGGCGTTAATAGACTTAGAGGCCAGGGTGTTTGCTTCGCGGTTGAACTCTTGCATCATAAAGTCCAGACGCCGTCCGCAAGGGCCACCTTTTTTCAGTATTTTTCGGGCTTCTTCTACGTGGGCATCCAGTCGGTCTAGCTCTTCGGCAACGTCGACTTTTTGCGCCAGCATAATCATTTCCTGCTCAACGCGTTGCGGGTCAAGTTCAATTTTAGCTTCTTCGAAGCGGGTTAGTAAGCGCTCACGTTGCCACTGGAGCACTTCTGGCATACGTTCGCGAACAAAGGCGACTTGTTTGCTAACACCATCCAGACGCTCTTGCAGCATTTTATCAATAGCCGAGCCTTCGCTTTTACGATTTTCTATGAACTCTGCAATAGTCGCATCAAGGGCTTTTAACACTTCTTTTTGCAAAGCGTCGGTGTCTTGCTCGTCCGCGTTCACCACACCCGGCCATTTCAATACATCAATTGGGTTTAACTGGCCTGCTGCTGAGTGCTGACTGACCCACTTAGCGCTGGCAATAACGCTTTTCGCAAGCTCTTCATTGATAGACAACTCGCTTTGACGCGTTTCATCCATATGCACATATAACTTGCATTCAACCTTGCCGCGCTGCAAATTTTTCCGAAATTTATCGCGCAGTGCGTTTTCCAGCGAACGAAAGTTTTCCGGCAAACGAAAGAAGGTTTCTAAATACCGCTGGTTTACCGAGCGGACTTCCCATGTTGCGGTGCCCCAGTCGGCTTTTTGTTCGTGGCGAGCGTAGCCCGTCATACTTTGAATCATTATATTTCCTTATTTTTTCGCATGCTTTTCGCGGTTTTTCTGTTTCTGTTCGGCGTTTTTCTTCATCATAATATACACGGCCCCACGGCCGCCGTGTGCCCGTTGCGCGCTATGAAACGCCAGTACCGGCGGCAATTCTCGCAGCCATTTATTCACATAGCTTTTTATCAGCGCCGGGTGTGGTTTCGAATGCTTACCCATGCCGTGAATCACCAAAGCCGTTCGTACACCAGCAGCATGACAGTCCTGCACAAAATTAAACAATGCAGTGCGCGCCTCCACTAACGAGTGATGATGCAAGTTCAGGCTCGCTTCCATAGTGTAGCGGCCTTGCTTCAAGCGCTTAAACACACCGGCTTGCACCCCGTCGCGGTGAAACTCGATAGCTTCATCCGGCTCCACTAAATCGACATACTCGGTCGACAGAAAGTTAGCATTTTCCTCTTCTTCAGCTTCTGCTGCCCGACGCCGCTCTTTTTGCGCCAATGTTGGCTCAAAAGCCTGCTTAATGTCAGCGACTTCCTCACCGGCTAACGGCGTTACGTCCGTCATTTCCTGACGAAACAGCTCAAATTCTTCATCACCTGAACGCGACATACCGCCTCCCGTCCATTTATTTTGCTACGTCTAGTGTAATACGTTGTCGACGGAATCGCGATCCATTAATCGTGCAATTCTGCTACAATTGCGTTCAATTTCTTACACAGCGACATTCACTCAAAAAGGAGATGACATGCGTCCAAGTGGCCGTACGGCACAACAAATTCGACCGGTAACCATTACCCGCAACTTCACTAAACACGCTGAAGGCTCAGTATTAATTGAGTTTGGTGAAACCAAAGTTCTTTGCAACGCCTCTGTTGAGAAAGGCGTTCCCCGCTTTTTAAAAGGCAAAGGTCAGGGTTGGGTCACAGCCGAGTACAGCATGTTACCGCGTGCCACACATACCCGCTCTCAGCGTGAAGCATCGCGTGGTAAGCAAGGTGGACGCACTTTGGAAATCCAACGTCTTATTGGCCGCTCATTGCGAACTTGCGTCGACTTAGCGGCGCTGGGCGAGAATACGATTACGGTCGACTGTGACGTTATTCAGGCTGACGGTGGTACACGCACGGCCTCTATCACCGGCGCTTGTGTTGCCTTAGTTGACGCTCTGAACTGGATGCGTGCGCAAGGCATGGTTAAGGTGAACCCACTCAAAGAAATGGTTGCGGCTATTTCGGTGGGCATTTTAGATGGCGACCCGGTCAGCGACTTAGAATACGTTGAAGACTCAAAAGCCGACACCGACATGAATATTGTTATGACTGAAGCCGGCAAATTCATCGAAATTCAGGGCACTGCAGAAGGCGAAGCCTTCAGTTTCGACGAAATGAACAGTCTGGTCGATATGGCGCGCCATAGCATCCGCGAGCTTATCGATATTCAGAAAAAAGCTTTAGCCTAGTGTCAGTAATAGTTCAGGAAGTTAACGAATGAAAGCGTATCAAAAAGAGTTTATTGAATTTGCGATTGAGCGTGGTGTTCTTAAGTTTGGCGAATTTACATTAAAGTCGGGTCGCACCAGCCCTTACTTTTTTAACGCCGGGCTTTTTAATAAAGGTTCCGACTTGGCTCGCTTAGGTCGCTTTTACGCAGAGGCTCTGGTCGACTCAGGTATCGACTTTGACGTTTTATTTGGCCCAGCTTATAAGGGCATTCCTATTGCCACGGCAACTGCTGTTGCGCTTTACGATCAACACAACCAAGACACACCTTACTGCTTTAACCGTAAGGAAAAGAAAGATCACGGTGAAGGCGGTAACTTGGTGGGCTCTGCACTGGAAGGCAAAGTAATGCTGGTTGACGACGTTATTACCGCTGGCACAGCTATTCGCGAGGCAATGGACATTGTTCAAGCCAATGGCGCTGAGCTATCGGGTGTATTGATTGCGTTGGACCGTCAGGAAAAAGGCAAAGGCGAGCTTTCGGCTATTCAGGAAGTTGAACGCGACTTTGGTGCAAAAGTGGTTAGCATTGTCAGCCTGAACGATGTCATCACCTTTTTGAAAGATGACGACACCTTTAAAGAATATCTTCCCAAAGTTGAAGCTTATCGCGCCGAGTTCGGCGTCGCTTAGAGCTTCTCTTCAGGCTGGTAGGCGATGCCGATGCTACCGTTCACTATCTGGCATTCTCCGCCTGCAGCCTGAACACGGCTCGACTCACTTTTTTGCGCAACCAGTCGGTAACTCTTATTTAATAAGCTGACTTGGTTGCGCTCTCCACACAGAATACGCATAGAATCGATTAAGCCCCGATCTGTCAGAAAGTTTGTCGTTGGAGCGGTTTGCACAACGTCGTCACTTTCTGCAAATTCAGCCGTTTGCAGACCAAAGGGTGAAATCACACCCGAAGCGCCAGCCACTAGGTAATGAAAGGTTCCTGCCACTGCGCTGTCGGTTGACTGAGCATTTTCAACAAAGAACACACCGCGCTCACCATGAATCTCAAACGCACCTGATTCTAAATTCACGGTCATTGAGGTTTCTTCATCAACGCCTAATGACAGTGGCGTTGATGTTTCAGCGGCCAGCCTTAGCAAACGACCGTGACGACCGTTACCCGACATTGCCCAGTCAACGGTCGCAAAATGGAACAGGCTCATACCACCTAATGGATGATACGTCAGTGTATCCGGCCCGGTATTAGGTGGGCAGGTCGTGTCTAAGTCACAACCATGCAGTGGCGGATCAGAGGCAAGGGCACCTGACTTAATAGCTTCAGCAGTTGTTCCGTTAGATACCATAGGCTTGGACGTCATTACTGCTGCACCAGCGCCGACACCACCAATGACCAGCTCTTTTTGCTGAACTAAAGTGACAATTTGCTTCAGTTCATCCGATATTTGGTTGTTGCTTTTTACAAATGTCGAACGCGTATAATTGGCGTTGCCATCGTTAATAAATACCGCATCCGCTTCTGCCAACATGTCCTTAGTTGCTGCTGGATTTTTACAAAACTCGACTTGTTTTTCGTAGTCCTCGCGGTAAATGCGATCGCGCTCGTAAGCGCCCTGACTCTCTTTTTGTATCTCTGCTAATTCTTCACAGCGGCCTTCACGGCGTGCTTTTATAACCGCAGAGTCAAGCGGCAGCCATTTCGCTGTGGCGCCGAGTTGCTCGAATACGCTGGTGTAAAAGTCAATTTCTGCATAAGGGTCACGCGACGACGACGTTAAAAAGTAAATAGTGGGCTGCTCATCATCTGAAACAGTTTCAGCCATACCCACAAACTGACGGTAAATAGCACGCGATTCGCCAGACAAGTTATCCTCTAAATTCACCATCTCGGCCATATTGTCCGGCACCGGCATTTCAAGTAAGTCAATAATGCGATTCCACTCAGCATCCGACAAACTGTTATACAGCTGCTGGGTGGCGCGACGCGTAAACTCTCTTAAGAACACACGCTCCGGGACAATATCTTCCTTAATACGATCATGAATCAGTGCTAATGCATCAATAACTTCTTTTCGGGTTTCTTCGCGGTAAGTTGGCCAAACCGACTCTGCCGTTGCTTTCGAACGAAATTTCTTAGAAATATTCAGGTAACGGTCTGTGCGCATGGTGTCTCTGTCTATCCAGTCGGCGTCATCGCATTTATCCGATGCCATACTCGAACACACAGACATACCACCGCCCGCCAGCATTACATGACGGTAGCTATCTTCGTTAGCATGTGCGGTACTAAAAGCTAACGAAAACACAGTACCTAAAAACAACAACGATTTGACCATAAAAAACTCCGATAGGATAACAACGTCTGGAACGCTAGAGATTCTGACTGTGTGTGTCAACAAACGTTCGTAAATACTCCATTTATTATAGTTAGTATTCGCTGTTATACTAGGTCGCTGTTGTTCGCGTTCAGGTTATTTTTAACTTATGAAACTCATCGTCCGGGCAGCGTTGTTAACGCTACTCACTGCATTATTTTCAGGGGTCTTAATGGCCCAGGAAAAGCTCACCTTTCGTGCGCCGGACGAGAGTGCCTTTACCAATTATGTCACGGCAGTGCTCGAAGAAGCTTACCGTGAACTCGGTATTCAACTTGAGTACGTTGAGCTGCCTCGTGTCCGTGGCGAGCAACTGGCGGCTGAAGGTACTATTGCCGGAGAGTTGGGCCGAACACCAGCACTGGAAGACAAACGCCGTGAATTACGTCGCGTGCCTTTCCCGTTATTTACTTTCGACGTAATTGCAGTGACTGACCGCCGTCGTTGTGGCTTCTGTCGCCCCGGCAACTATGAAAGCCTGGCGTACGTCAACGGTATGGACGCAATTACTGAAGTTGTCAGTGAGCTCGCAACGACTCCATCGGTGGTAACCCCGACAGACCTAGAGCAAGTGGTTAAACTGGTTGAAGCAGGCCGGGTAGATGCAGCCTTTATGGCAGACTTTCAATACCAGGGGTCTTCACTGAGCAGCAACCCAAACTTTATTACTCACCGGCTTTCTATCGAACAAGGTTTTCATTACCTTAACGAAGAGCATGCCCGGCTTATTCCGCAGCTGACTTACCAGTTACAAAAGCTAAAAGAAAGTGGTCGTATCGAAGAGCTGCAAAAGGCCTATGGGGTGTATGCAGAAAAACCAGCCCAGCCACTTGATGCATCTAAGCCAATTGTTGTTTTGGGCCCTGTCCAAAAAGGGCTGACTAACGCAGACGGCACAGGTGTACTTTGGGCATTTGCAAAACAGGTTTTTCCGCAAATGGCAACTCAACTACACCCGGTTGTAACCAGTTGGCAACGTGCTAAGCAGATGATTCAAGAGGCCCGTGCTGATGCACTTTTAGGGGTGCGCGCCAATCAAAACATTGAAAACATAACGCTGTCGAAATACCACATCGGTTATGACGACAGCCTGTATTTGTTCATGTTAGAAGAAGAAAACGAAGGACCTATTTGTGTATCAGGCCCACGATTCATTGAAGATCTCGTCGATACACAACGCCCGTTCTACCGCGCGGACAGCTCTCTCGATTGCTTTGCGTTGCTGGATATGGAACGGGTAAACGGCGTTGTTGACTACCGGGATAACCTGCCAGACTGGACGGAAAAACCCTACAAACAACAATTAATCGCTGAGCCGAGCCCGTTATTTGTCGCCTTTCCTGACACACAACGGGGTCGTTCGTTAAAGCAGGCGTTCGACAATTACCTGTTTAGTAACGTTAACGAGCCCCCTCAAAATTAAGCTGCCGCCAAGCTTCATAGGCAAAGATAGCGACCGAATTCGACAAGTTTAAGCTTCGGCTTGTATCAGCCATAGGTAACCGCAGCCAGTTTTCTGATGGAAAGGTTTCCAGAACGGACATTGGCAGCCCGCGAGTCTCAGGACCAAATAACAACACATCGTTAGCTTGATACTGCACATCGGTATAGCGTGTTTTGCCTTTCGTCGTACAGGCGAAAATACGGTTATACTCAACGTTAGACAAAAAAGCCTGCCAGTTGTCATGAATGTTAACTTTAGCAAGGTCATGGTAGTCCAAACCGGCACGACGGACTTTTTTCTCATCGAGTTCAAAACCCAGCGGCTTAATTAAGTGAAGTTGCATACCGGTGTTAGCCGCTAAGCGTATGACGTTGCCGGTATTAGGCGGAATTTCAGGCTCAAATAAAACTAAATGCAGCATCGCTCATTTTCATCGCTTTTAGAAAAACGGTAGAATAGCAGAATATTTCTTTTTAATGTGTGCCTAAGCCGTGCCAAAGCAGAAAAATTATCAGCAAAATTACTCTTTTTGGGTTCGTTTAGCCAGTGCTTCATCGGTTGTTGTGGCGGCTACCCTTATTGCTATAAAACTGTTTGCCTGGTTGCAAACTGAGTCTGCCAGTATGCTGGCCTCGTTAACAGACTCCATTCTCGACAGCGGCGCTTCTATTTTCAGTTTTTTTGCCATTCGCTATGCGCTCCAGCCGGCTGACGAAGAGCATCGCTTTGGTCACGGTAAAGCCGAGTCATTAGCGGCTCTCGCACAAAGTGCCTTTATTGCCGGTTCCAGCATGTTGCTAGTTTTTCACAGTGTGCAGCAGCTCATTCAGGGCGGCAACGTTCCGAAAGCTGGTTACGGCATCATTGTTTCTATTATCGCCATACTTATTACAGCGGTTCTTATCACTATTCAACGCATTGCTATACGACAAACGCAGTCACAGGCAATTCAAGCGGACAACTTGCACTACCAGTCTGATATTCTGCTGAATTTGGCCGTCATTGTCGCTCTTATGCTAACCAGTATGGGATGGTTTTGGGCAGACAGCGTCTTCGCCATTGGCATTGCGGTATACCTTATAATTGGTGCTATAAAGATTGGCTGGGACGCGTTCCAGTCATTAATGGACAGAGAGCTGTCTGAGGAACACCAAAAACAAATTGCTGAAGCAACCATGTCGGTTGACGGAGTTAAGGGGTTCCACGGCTTAAGGACTCGTGAGGCGGGTCCGGTTCGCTTTATTCAACTTCACATTGAGCTCGATAACAGTTTATCGCTGTTGCGCGCCCACGCTATTGCGGATGACGTTGAAGCTGAACTGATGAAAGCCTTCCCCGGAGCCGATATTATTGTGCACATGGACCCTGAGATTGTCGCAATAGTGGAAGGGTCTGCTCAACGATAGCGCTCAAGACGGGCGTTCGGTAACAGTCTTTTTCCATCATCAATTCGTGATACGCCCCTTCTATCGTCCTGAAAGTGAAGTGGCCTTCTGTTGCTTTTGCTGCCACCGCTAATTGCCCTGTTTTCGAGACAACTTTGTCGGCGCCGGCGCGAAATAGCGTCACCGGTATGTTTATTTTATTAACGACGTCCTGCGCAGCCTCCGAAGCTTTTATCGCTTCATACAACCAGTTAAATGTTGGGCCTCCAAGCTGCACACTAGGCTGAGCCTCATATCCATCACGAAAAGCATTGTATCGTGCCGGGCTTTGCGTCAAGACATTATCCTCAAAAGCAATACGCTGATAATTCTTCATGCCCAGAAAATACCAGGGTCTCGCAAACCAGCGGTTCAGACGCGCTCCGACACTCACGACAAGCCTCGCTAAGCTGTACGGCACACCGCCTGTATCAATTGAGAACATAGGAGCTGATAAAATGAGCGACCGATAACTATGCTCATAGTTAGCGCAATAAAGCGTAGCTATGGTGCCCCCCATCGAGTGAGAGAACAGGGTTTTCGGCACATTGCCAAACTCTTTCTCAATTTCATCGTTAAACCGTGCAAAATCACGGACAAAATCATCAAAACTGTCAACGTGCCCCTGATGTGGGTTGTCTGTCAAACGGTCCGACAAACCCTGTCCTCGGTGGTCGATAGCAGTGACTGAGTATCCGTACTGTGCCAGCTCCCAGAATAATTCCTGATACTTTAACGCAGACTCAATGCGACCCGGGCTAATAACAACCAGCGGCGCTTCTGGAGTGTGTTTATAAGAGGCATAGTGCAACGTTAAGCCGTCGTCACCTTTAAAATACTTCGACTCAACCTTTGTGTCCCAAAAAGGCACAATAGTGTCATCAAAAAAGGCTCGCCAATTCGGCGAGTCATCGGAAGGCTTTTGTTTAAGAGGGTCGTTTAGCGACATACGTGCTGCTCAAATTACCGTTTTGGCAATTCTAGCACGACTTCCAGTCCACCTTCAGGGTGGTTTTTAGCGGTGAGGCTGCCACCGAGAACTACCGCTGTTCTTTGGCTGAGAGCAAGACCTAAGCCAACGCCCGCTTTATGGTGACGGGCAGGGTCTCCACGGTAAAACGGCTCAAATAGCTTAACAAGTGTCGACTCTTCCACACCCGGGCCATGGTCGCGTATTATCACACACATATTGTCGCGACCTACTTCGCAAGACAGTTCCACGGTATTTTCAGTGTAATGTAAAGCGTTTCTCACAATATTTTCAAGCACCAGACGGAAAAGCTCTGCATCAGTTTCAATCTCTGGCCAGGCATCTCCGAGCTTCACTAAGCGCTCTTCTACCTCTGGTTTTTGATAGCACATATCGTTAATAAGCTGCTGGACCAATTCGCCACTGTCCAACGCTTCCTTGTTCAACTCGATGAGTCCATTTTCCAGGCGGGAAAGCGACAAAATACGCTCGATGATAACGCTTAAACGTTCGGTATCCCGGCGCAGTTGCTGCCAGTTTGGATCACCATGGTGTTCCTCCGTCTCGGTTAAATCCAACGCCACTTGCATACGCGCCATTGGGGAGCGCAGCTCGTGAGATACATCACTTAATAATCGGCGTTGGGCATCTCGCGACTTAGCTAAATCTAATGCCGTTTGCGACAAAGCTCGTGCCAGCTCACCCACTTCATCGCCACGCTTAGGTAAACGCTTTAAGTCAGGTTTTGCACTGCCTTTTGCTACTTCACGCATACCTAATATCATTCGACGAATAGGGCGAATAAGCCAAATACCTAACAAAATAGCGAGCACGCCACTACCAATTATCACAGTCAGTGCCCGTGCTTGCATTGACTCTTGTTCGAGCTGCTCTTTATCAACGTACTCTTCGGGGCCTAATGGTCGAGTGACTAATATTTTATTACCATTAAGTTCGAAAGGACCCATTAGCAGACGTTCATCCAGAGGGATTTGCTGCGGTTTTTCCTGACCTAACATGCGCAACAGCGTCGAGCCATGTTTAATTCGCAGTAATTCATCCATTAAAAGCTTTTCACTGCCGGTATTGGATAGTTGAGCAGCCACGCGGTAGTCGCCAGCAATGAGTCTGCCTGGCTGAAGAGAGTGAAAAGTGAGAGCATCACTGAGCAAAGGTTGCAGGGTTTGATATATTTCAGGTTTAAGCGGAGAGAGCTCCGCCTTAGGTTTGTTCCATATCGCAAGCAGGTAGCCGCTGGCGGCAGTCACCGATAGCAGCGCCCAGAAAACCAGCAGCAACCTTAAGGTTAATGACCGATACCACCGCGTGCGTTGTGTTTTCATAGACTCGCAAGTAAGCGATACCCACGACCACGAATGGTTTGAATACGATCCGGTTTGGTCGGTAATTTTTTGCGGATATTACTGATATGAACATCAAGACTGCGATCAAACGGCTCCATTTTTCGCCCTAACGCAGCGACCGACAACTGATCTTTACTGACCATGTGCCCAGCCTGCTGCATTAAGCAACGCAAAATATCGAACTCAGTAGGTGTCAATACTAATTCAGAACCGTCACAGTCAACTTCTGTCGTTGCGGGGTCCAAGTTAATACCACAAACGGACAACTTCTCGCTTTGCATTGTGGTATTTGGCGTACGGCGCAGCAATGCTTTTACCCGGGCAACCAGTTCACGCGGATTAAAGGGTTTAGGCAGGTAGTCATCGGCACCTAGTTCAAGGCCCATAACACGATCTTCGTCATCGCCACGCGCCGTTAACATAAGTACGGCTGTATCACGATGCTGCTGACGCAGACGTTGCAGCAACTGCATACCGTCAATACCCGGCAGCATAACGTCAAGCAATATAAGTTCGTAGTCGCCATTAAGGGCTTCGTCGAGACCGGTCACGCCGTCTTCCGCCGTGGTCAGATCAACAGATTCACGCTTAAACAACTCCGTCAGCATGACGGACATTTCGCTATCATCATCAATGAGTAGTACTGAATGTCTCATAACTTGTTGTTCTCTCCAGAAATAAATCCATGATCCAAAATGACCGCTCAATATACGACCCAATTTACATAACTTTTACTTTAGCAGATTTTTTCTTTTTCGGGTGAGGGTATTACGCCCCCAACCAAGCCAGCGAGCGGCTTTTTGTTTATGCCCGTCAAAACGGGCTAACGCATGTTCTAAAGCAATTTGTTCGAGTCGGCGCTGGTACTGAGTCAGTACGTCAGTATTATCATCGGGGATTGCAGCCAGCTCATCGCTTAATAGACCCAACCAACTGTCTAAAGTTTCACGATTTATCGCTGCTACTGACTCAGTCCGAGTGTCGTCTTTAGCCACAATATCGTCCGGCAAGTCATCCACGCCCACGCGTTGACCAGGAGCCATAACAGTTAACCAACGACACGTATTTTCCAGCTGACGAACGTTGCCCGGCCAGCGGTAATTCTTTAGTGCTGCCATTGCTTCTTTAGACAGCTTCTTCGCCGTCACATGAAGTTCATTTGCAGCACTTTCTAAAAAATGCTCGATCAGTTTAGGGATATCATTTTTCCGTTCACGCAATGGCGGTAGTTTAAGCCGAATGACATTTAATCGATGATACAAATCGTCCCGGAACTGACCTTTAGCAACCAGCGCTTCCAATGATCGGTGTGTTGCTGCAATGACCCTAACATCGACCTCTACGGGTTGATGTGCCCCCACCGGATAAAATTGTCCTTCAGCAAGTACGCGCAGTAAACGAGTTTGCACTGACAGCGGCATATCACCTATTTCATCCAAAAAAAGCGTGCCACCATTGGCTTGTTCAAAACGTCCCATGCGTTTTTTATCAGCGCCGGTAAATGCACCGCGTTCATGCCCAAACAGCTCCGATTCGATGAGCTCCCCCGGAATAGCAGCCATATTTAACGCAATGAAAGGTTTCTCAGTTCGTGGACTGTGCTTATGTAATGCTCGCGCAACAAGCTCTTTACCCGTCCCTGTTTCTCCCGTTAACAGCACACTCACGCTGGATGACGACAATCGCCCAATGGCACGAAATACGTCCTGCATAGCAGGCGCTTCACCAATAATCTCAGGTACTTTTGCGGTTCTAGCTTGCTGCGAACCTTGTTTATTTTCAGCCGCATGCCGTAGTGCGCGGTCTACCGTTGTCAGCGCTTCATCAATATCAAACGGCTTAGGCAAATACTCAAACGCACCGCCCTGAAAGGCTTTGACTGTCGTATCTAAGTCAGAGTGAGCAGTCATAACCACCACCGGCATATCAGGGTGGCTTTCTTGCAACTTCTCAAGCACTACTAACCCGTCGTCACCGGGCATGCGAATATCCGTCATTACCACAGTGGGCTGAGCCTGCTCAAGTTCGCTAAAAAATGTAGCGCTGTCAGAAAAAGTACGTACATGATAACGACTGTTTGCAAAAGCCTTTTCCAGCACCCAGCGAATGGACTCATCGTCATCAATTATCCATAAACTTGCGTCAGTCATTTCCTGTGCCCTCACTCACATAAGGTAAATAGACAGAAAATTGAGTGCGCCCCGGTTCAGAGCTGACCTCAATTTTGCCTTTATGCTGGTGCACAATGGTTTGCGCCAGAGACAGTCCCAGCCCCGTACCCTCTGCTCTGCCGCTAACTAACGGATAAAACAGGGTGTTACGAAGCTCGTCAGAAATGCCAGGACCATTATCTATAAAGTGAACCACAGCGCATTGTCGGTAACGCTCTCCGAAAAGCGTTAACTGATGCTCAACCCGAGTTCTTACAATGAGCTTCCCTTTGCCTTTCATCGCCTGGGCTGCATTTTGTGCAATGTTTAAAAACACCTGCTCACAGCTTTCTTCGACAATCATAATGTCCGGCAATGACGGGTCGTAGTCGCGAACAATGCTCAGTGCATCGCCGTATTCATACGACAAAGTCTTCGCCACGCGCTCCGTTATTTCATGCACATTGACCCGTTCTCGCTTGCCGGGCTTCATAGGGCCTAACAGGCGATCGACCAAAAAACGCAAACGGTCAGACTGACTGATAATTAAGTCCGTGTATTCTTTTAAATAATCGTCGTTCAGCTCACGCGCCAGCAGCTGCGCCGCGCCGCGTAGTCCGCCTAATGGGTTTTTTATTTCATGCGCCATACCACGCAATAAATGCTGGGTAGCAAACAATTGGTTCCGCTGTTGGTCTTCCTGATTAATGCGGCGCAGTTGGTCCGCCTTGCGAAGCTCCATCAACAACAGTGTTTGACCGTCATCCTGAATGGTCTGAATGCACACATCGACGGTAATTCGATGCCCTGAATGCAAAGCGAATTCCGCATCCGTATTGAGCACTCTTTGCTCATAATGAAAGCAATTGGCAATGGTTTCACTGGCTAACGAGCACTGAAAAAAAGCCGTCGAGAAAGGCTCTCCAAGCAAACGCTTCGCACTATGATCAAACAGGGACTCCGCTGCCGAATTAACGTAGCGAATAGTAAGACTCTCGTCTAAAACGAGTATCCCGGTCAGAAGTTGATTAATTAAAGAATGAGTATTCACAAGGGAAGATTAGCTTATGCACCATATTGGTGCAAATAAAAAGGGCGGTATAAACCGCCCTCTAAAGGTTGTTAAACACTGTAGTACATGTCGAATTCAACAGGGTGTGTTGTCTTCTTCAGTGTTTCAACTTCGTTGTACTTCAGACCAATGTACGCATCGATCATGTCATCGTCCATGACACCACCTTGCTTCAGGAAGTCACGGTCTTTATCCAGTGCTTCCAGCGCCATTTCTAACGAATGACAAACGGTCGGAATATCCTTTGCCTCTTCCGGTGGCAAGTTATATAAGTCCTTATCCATTGCATCACCCGGGTGAATCTTGTTACGAATACCGTCAAGACCAGCCATAAGCAGCGCAGTGAAACATAGGTAAGGGTTCGCGCTTGGATCAGGGAAGCGTACCTCAATACGACGGGCTTTAGCACTCGACACCAACGGAATACGAATGGACGCTGAACGGTTACGCGCTGAGTAAGCCAGCATAACCGGCGCTTCAAAACCAGGAACCAAACGTTTATATGAGTTCGTTGATGCGTTTGCGAAGGCGTTAATCGCGCGAGCATGCTTAACAATACCGCCAATGTAATACAACGCGGTTTCACTCAAACCAGCGTACTGATCACCGGCAAATAGGTTTTCACCGCCTTTGTTCAGTGACATGTGTACGTGCATACCAGAGCCGTTATCACCGACTAATGGCTTAGGCATAAAGGTTGCTGTCATGCCATAAGAGTGCGCGACGTTATGAACAACGTATTTGTACACCTGAAGCTCGTCGGCTTTAGTCGTTAAGGTGTTGAAACGGGTCGCTACCTCGTTCTGACCGGCTGTCGCCACCTCATGGTGGTGCGCCTCAACCACTAAACCCATGTCTTCCATAACCAAACTCATGGTGCCACGAATGTCGTGAGCTGAGTCAACCGGAGGTACCGGGAAGTAACCGCCTTTCACGCCCGGACGGTGAGCCATGTTGCCTTCAGAATATTCTCGACCCGAGTTCCACTCAGCTTCATCAGCATCAATTTTGTAGAACGAACCGCTCATGTCGGTACGGAAACGAACGTCGTTGAACAGGAAGAACTCTGGCTCAGGACCAAAATAAGCCTCATCAGCAATGCCTGAGCTGCGCAAGAACTCTTCCGCACGTTTGGCAATAGAACGAGGGTCACGACTGTAACCTTGCAGCGTTTCAGGCTCTAAAATGTCGCAACGAATATTCAGGGTCATTTCATCAGTGAACGGGTCTAATACTGCCGAGTCGTTGTCCGGCATCAGCACCATATCTGATTCATTAATACCTTTCCAGCCGGCAATTGACGAGCCATCAAACATTTTGCCTTCTTCAAAGAAGTCATCATCGATTTGCGACACCGGAATAGTGACGTGTTGTTCTTTACCTTTAGTATCGGTAAAGCGTAGGTCGACGAATTTTACGTCGTTTTCTTTAATGGTATCGAAAATCTTATCAGCTGACATGTTGTCCTCCAGTAGACAGCGTCTTTTTAAAAGTAACAGGCACAGTATAGCAAAGCTTATGCCAATTTACTTTTCTTTATAAATCAAAAGGTTGCTTGAAATCATTTTATTTGCACCAACAAATTTGCACTACTAGTACACATTACGCACCATTTAGGTGCAGTCGATCACAGTAAACCTCAAAATTATTGTCCGATTATTCAGGGAAAATAGCGAACAAAAAACAATCAGGTCTTTTTTAATAGAGTCTAAGAAGGTAGAATACGCCGCTATTTTTCATAAACCCCCGTCGGAAGGGTTGGGTTTACACTCACTACCGACAAACACAGGCTTTCTTAATGACAACTCAGGCATTTGATATCAATAAGCTTCGCAACATTGCGATTATTGCGCACGTAGACCATGGTAAAACCACACTGGTCGACAAACTACTTCAACAATCTGGCACCTTAGAAAGTCGTGGTGAGCTCGAAGAGCGCATCATGGACTCTAACGATCTGGAAAAAGAACGCGGCATTACCATTTTGGCAAAAAATACAGCCGTTAACTGGCAGGACTACCGCATCAACATTCTGGACACTCCGGGACACGCTGACTTTGGCGGTGAAGTAGAACGTGTATTATCAATGGCTGACTCCGTATTGCTGGTGGTTGACGCTGTTGACGGTCCTATGCCGCAAACTCGTTTCGTTACACAGAAAGCGTTCGAGCACGGTTTGAACCCAATTCTTGTCATCAACAAAATCGACCGTCCGGGCGCTCGCCCTGACTGGGTCATGGACCAAGTATTCGACTTGTTCGATAACTTAGGCGCTACTGACGAGCAATTAGACTTCCCAGTGGTTTACGCTTCAGCTCTAAACGGTTGGGCGACTCGCGAAGAAGAAACGGTTGGCGAGAACATGACACCGTTATTCGAAACTATCGTCAATGAAGTTAGCCACCCAGACGCAGATCCTGACGCTGACTTACAGATGCAAATTTCTCAGCTTGATTACTCAAGCTACCTTGGCGTTATCGGTATTGGTCGTGTGACTCGCGGTAGCGTGAAAGTCAACCAGCCGGTGACCATTGTTGGTGCTGACGGTAAAGAGCGTAGCGGTAAAATAGGTAAAGTATTTAACTACCTGGGCCTTGACCGCATTGACGCTGAATCAGCTCATGCAGGCGACATTTGTGCGATAACCGGTTTAGGTGAACTGAAAATTTCAGATACCGTTTGTGCGGTTGGCGCAGCTGAAGCAATGAAACCTCTAAGCGTTGACGAACCAACGGTTACCATGACGTTCCAGGTCAACACCTCTCCGTTCGCGGGTAAAGAAGGTAAATTCGTTACTTCACGTCAAATTCTTGAGCGCTTACAGCAAGAGCTGGTTCACAACGTTGCGCTTCGCGTTGAAGAAACGGACAACCCGGATAAATTCCGCGTATCAGGCCGTGGTGAATTGCACTTAGGTGTATTAATCGAGAACATGCGCCGCGAAGGCTTCGAACTGGCTGTATCTCGCCCGGAAGTTATCATCAAAGAAGAAGACGGTAAGAAAATGGAACCGTATGAGTCTTTGACGGTTGATATCGAAGAGCAGCACCAGGGTTCGGTCATGGAAAAACTTGGCCTACGTAAAGCCGAGATGACCAACATGACACCTGACGGTAAAGGCCGTGTTCGTGTCGACTTCGAAGTGCCAAGCCGTGGCTTAATTGGCTTTCAGACTGAGTTCATGACATTAACGTCAGGCACTGGCTTGATGTATCACACGTTTGATCATTACGGTCCGCACAAAGGCGGCACTATCGGCCAACGCGTAAACGGCGTACTCATTTCGAACGCCCAGGGTAAAGCACTGACTTACGCACTGTTTAACCTGCAAGAGCGCGGTAAATTATTCGCAGCGCACGGCGACGAAGTTTATGAAGGCCAGGTTATTGGTATTCATAACCGTTCGAACGACTTAACTGTTAACTGCCTTAAAGGTAAGCAGCTGACCAACGTTCGTGCTTCAGGTACTGACGACGCTCAAACACTGAGCCCGCCAATTAAGTACACACTGGAGCAAGCGCTTGAGTTTATCAACGACGACGAACTGGTTGAGGTTACGCCTGAATCTATCCGTATTCGTAAGCGTGCTTTAACAGAAAACGAGCGTAAACGCCTTGGCCGCGAGTCAAAAGGCTAAATAGAGTTTAGCAAATAAAGAAAGAGCCCCGCTTTGAATGCGGGGCTTTTTGTATCTAACGCTTTGTTTACCTAAGCCTAACTGGCTGCCATCATTTCTGGTTGCGGCAAAACAAAATAGAAAATAGAAAAGAAGTGAAAAATACTGCCCGCTAAGACAAACAAATGCCAAATAGCATGATGATAAGGCAGTGACTTCCTGACATAAAAAATAACGCCGAAAGTATAAGCCAGCCCTCCTGCTACCAATAACATCAAGCCACCGAAATCGACATTATCTATCATGGGTTTTATTGCAATAAGCGCCATCCACCCTAAACCTAAATATAAGCTTAGTGACAGCCATTTAATGCGTTTGGTCATAGCCAGTTCAAGCACTACACCAATAAGGGCGATACCCCAAACAATGCCCAGTAACGTCCAGCCCCAGGCGCCACGTAAGTTTATCAGCGCAAAGGGTGTATAGGTGCCGGCAATAAGAATATAAATAGCCGCATGATCAAGCTGCTGAAAAAGTGCTTTTACCCTAGGCCAGGGGAACGCGTGATAAAGCGTCGAAGCCGTGTAAAGCAAAATAAGACTAGCCCCGTAAATGCTGGCTGCTACCACGTGCCAAGCATCACCATACGCGACGGACCAAAGTATCATGACAACCAAAGCCGCAATACTTAGTGCTGCGCCAATACCGTGCGTCAATGCGTGAGCGACTTCCTCCATCGCCGTATAGGCTTTGTGTTCAGTCATCGTTCATACCCGGGGGTCTCATAACCGTCAGCAATGTTTTTTACTGCACGAATAAACTTATCGACTTGCGATTCGTTTTCATAGTTCATGTGATACGAGCTATGAAACTGCAGCGTCAGCGTCACACCGTAGCCTTCTAAAAACACCGTATAGCCGTCGTGGTCGGTATAAGCTTCAATGCCATCTAAATAATGACGTCCTTGGCGAGCTTCACCATGAGTCTGAATTTTCTCGTAAGCATCAAGCATCAGTTTTGTGTCTAGCTCGTTTTTCATGCCGCACCTCTTCTTATTGAAATGTATACCTTCATTATTGGGATCTAAAACCATTTCGACAACCAATTTGGAACAAATGTTTGAATTTAGTTGCCTAATCTTTTACATACACATGTGCATGATTAACCAGAATCCGTTATAATAATGAACGAATATTAAGTAATTGGAGTTCACAATGGTTAGACGCACAAAAGAAGACGCCATGGAAACCCGTTCTAAATTACTGGACGCTGCGGAAGCTTTGTTCAGTGAAAAGGGGGTTACCCAGACGTCTATGATGCAAGTGGCAGAGAAAGCAGGCGTCACTCGTGGTGCGATATACCATCATTTTGAAAATAAAATGGATCTCATTGAGTCGTTGATGGGGCGCGTTAAGTTGCCTATCGACGAAATGCGTGAGCAAATTTCAGAAACCAGTGAGTTTGAGATTCTTGAAGAAATAAAAGCCCGCTCTAAAGAGTTTTTGGCAAGGGTTCAAAACGAGCCACAGGTACAATCGCTTGCCAGTATACTGCTGCACAAGTGCGAATATATCGACGAGGTTAACCCTATAAAACTTCGCCACGTCAGCGGCCGGAATGAGTGTATTAATGATGTTGAAGGCCTTTTCCAAAAAGCCATAGACGCTGGCGAAATCGCTCAGTCTGTCAATGCAAGAACGGCAGTTATTGGTTTGTTTTCTTTAGTTGATGGGCTCATTTATAACTGGTTACTGGCTCCCGACTTCTTCCCGTTGGTTGAGTACGGCAATACCGCTATAGACACTTATGTCAAAGGATTGCCGCGTTAAACACCACTAAGGTTCATTGCTGTCGCCGCGTCGCCGGCGCCAGCCACTGTATTTTCTATGCACACCTTTGGTCAGCGACTGGAACGTATCTTCCAACAAATCGACCCCTAAAAGCACACCCACAATAACCAGTGAAAGAACAATGCCAACGCTATACATACCGAGGCCAACGGCTATACCTATGCCAGCTAAAGCCCAAATCGTTGCTGCAGAAGTTACACCAACAACAACCCCGTCACGCGCCAGCATGACTCCAGCACCTAAAAAGCCAATTCCGGTAATAATTTGACCGATAATGCGGGACGGATCGCCGGTTTCTGACAATACTGAGGCACCACCGGCCAAAAACATATAAGTACCGATTGTAATAAGCGCTGACGTCCGAATACCAACGGGCTTTCCGCGAACCTGTCTTTCTAACCCAACAATGGCACCACACAAGAGTGCCGTGCCAATGCCTTCCCAGGAGTATGGGCCTAGTTCCTGAACCAATTGCCAGTCAATCACTAACGGCTGTCTCCCTGGCGCAGGAAATTAACCAGAAACTCTTCGTCCATTGATGCGATAGCGCTGTCATTCGCTTTAGGACAGCTTGCACACATAGGTGCCGTCCACGCCCCCACGTTCGCCAGTATGTCACGCAAATGACTGACCGCTCTCAAACCACCTAGGCCACCGGGAGACGCAGCCGCCAAAAGAACGGTTTTATTGCCCCAGGCGCCAATATCAACGCGAGACACCCAGTCAATCGCATTTTTAATTAACGGAGATACCGACGAATTATATTCAGGGCTCACTAACACCACTTTGTCTGCGGCATCAATGGCTTTCGCCAACGCCTGCATCGACTCTGGTACACCTTCTGCTTCTTCCAGGTCCCCATGGTAAATCGGTGCATCGAGCGCGTCGGCGTCGAGCAGCTTATGCTGTATACCATGCTTTTCAGCCACCTCGACTAATCGATGCTTAAGCTTTGCATTCAGTGATTCTTTGCGGCGGCTGCCCCCGATAAATAATACCGTCATACTGTCTCCTAATTATTACTGCTGCATTGACTCAATAAAGCGATTCGATTCCTCGATTGAGGCTTCCATGTCAGCAATGAGCGATGAAATGTCATTTTGCAGGCTGTTAAATTCACCGCGAATGGCATCTATCGCCTTGGCGTTTAGATTGTGCTTCAGGTAAAGCACGTTATCTTGCATTTTATCCAGTACTGGCTGCATTTTGTCGGCAGCCCGTTCCATAACTCGCAGGAGCTCCGCATAACGACGTTCTGTTTCACGAAGTTGGCGTTCACTTTGGCGGCGCATATTGTCATTACTGTACTCGCCGAGCTCTTCACTCCATTCATCAAATAAGTCCTGAGCTACGTCATCGACCGCGTCGATGCGATCTCTCACATCTTCAGCGGCTGCTTTGCTGTCCTCGTAGTCGTCATTGAGTGCGTTGTAGGTTTCTTCCAGTTCACCGCCTTCAATGTTCAGCATTTCGTCCAAGCGTTCAAAAGCCGAGCGGAACTCTTGCTGAGCTTCAGCTTGCGAGTCGCGAGCATCGTCAACACGGTCGACTAAAATGTCGCGTTTCTCAACGCCAAACTTTTCCATGGTGCCGTAGTAAGCACTTTGACAGGCAGTCAGTGCTACCACAGCAACTGCCGGAACAATCCACTGTTTCATTAGTCTTTTCCTCTTACCGAATTAATCAGTCGCTCATCTCGCTTACGTTGTCGATAGTCATGCACTGCGATAATGGCATGAATAATCGCAATTAAATAAACGATACCTAAGGCGCCGACCGAGACAATGAACAAAACCACACCAACCACGGCAATAATGAGGTTAAAAATAGCCTGGAAAATTTTCCCCGTGAACAAAATAGCCAGCGGCGGAAATAAAATCGCTAAAATATAAAGCATAAAAACTCCTTACACTGAAAGGCCTTGCTATCAATTAACCGACATTCTCAGCGTAAAAGCAAATAAAGTCTTATCGTCTTCTACCAAACAACTCTCTTATCAGATCAATTATAGCCATGTTAATAAGGCAGCTCTGTGCTATCACACCGCCAGCGCCCAATATCACCATTGCCATTTCGCGTATCCTCAATCATGATAGTCTTTAATGACTACGCAACGGACAGGTAAGCGGCTCAATCGCATGAAGCAAATAGACTGGAAACATTACGTTAGCGAAACCTGGCGGTTTTTAACTTATTTCGGACGCCGGTTTAACAGCGACAGTATTAATGTGACTGCCGGGCACTTAACCTATGTGAGTCTGCTGTCCCTGGTCCCCCTACTTGTCGTTATGTTTACCATTTTCTCTGCATTTCCGGTCTTTGAAGAGCTAAAAGGTAACCTGGAACAGGCGTTGTTCGCGAATTTGTTACCCACCTCCGGCGAGCAGCTGCAGGAATACATTAATGAGTTTGTTGCTAACGCCTCAAAAATGACAGCTGTTGGTGTCGGCTTTTTGTTTATTGTCGCCATTACGCTTATGTCGGCTATTGATAAGGCGTTAAATAATATCTGGCGAGACGTAAATAAGCGCCACTGGCTGGTCTCATTCGCGGTTTATTGGATGCTATTAACTCTGGGGCCGCTGCTGATTGGCTCCGGACTCGCTGCGACGTCTTACCTTATTTCATTAAGCCAGTTTGCTGATGAATATATTTCTGGTGCACGCAGTTTTACGTTATGGATGGTGCCGGTAGCCACCTCTTTCATATTTTTCACGTTAATGTATCAACTGGTGCCGAACCGTCAGGTTAAGTTGCGCTATGCCGCGTTTGGCGCCGTTATTGCAGCAATTTTATTCGAGCTCAGCAAACAGCTGTTTTCGTTGTATATCACCTCATTTCCGACCTATCAGGCTATTTACGGTGCGCTTGCAACGGTACCCATTCTCATTATTTGGGTTTACCTGTCCTGGATGATTGTACTGACCGGTGCGGTGTTAACCGTCAGTTTGGAGGAATACCAACAGTTACCAGAAGAACCGACTTCTGATTGACCTTAAGTCCTTTTTAAAAGACCATAACAGGTTCGTTTTAACAGACTCGGGTTAACATGATAGGACTGATTCAGCGCGTATCACGAGCGAAAGTTACAGTCGACGACCAGATAGTCGGCGCCATTGATAAAGGGTTGCTCATATTACTGGGTGTTGAGCACGCAGACGACGAAGCAGCCGCTGACAAGTTGGCTCAACGCATTGCTAATTACCGTGTTTTCACAGACAGCGAAGGCAAGATGAATAACAGCGTTATTGATGAGTCAGGCTCTGTGCTGGTAGTTTCACAATTCACACTGGCAGCAGATACACGCAAAGGCCGCCGTCCAAGCTTTTCATCAGCAGCAACGCCTGACCAGGCGAAAGCGCTATACTTAAGGTTCTGCGAGGCTATGAACAAACAGGGCTTACCTGTTGAAACCGGTCAGTTCGCTGCCGATATGCAGGTTGAACTGGTCAATGACGGACCCGTTACTTTTGAGTTAAGGGTGTAATGCCATGTATCGCGTTATAACACCGCAAACCGACACCGAACTTGAACGTTATTATTACCTCCGCTGGCGGGTACTGCGGGAGCCTTTTCAACGCCCACTAGGCTCTGAGCAGGATGAATACGATCAAGTTGGTCACCATCGCATGGTGGTAAATGAAGCCGATGAGGCCGTCGCTGTTGGTCGGCTTCACTTTAACAGTCCGGAAGAAGCACAAATTCGCTTTATGGCGGTTGCACCAGAGTACCGCGGCGAGGGGCATGGTGTTGCTATTATTTATGCGTTAGAAATAGCCGCACGCCAAGAGGGCGCAACCCACGTCGTCATAAACTCACGCGATAACACCATCGGTTTTTATAAAAAGTGCGGTTACGACGTTGTTGAAGAAGCGGATACTGTCAACAACCCCATGGCTGAACACCAGCTACGCAAGTCATTTAACGACTACAACCGTATCATTTACCGTCCGGACTGGTGTGCGGAGCTGCAAAAAACCTGGCAGGACGACATTCCCATCTCCGACGCCATGGGTATTAAAATTCATCAGTATACCGGCCGTGTCTTTGAAACCCGCGCGCAGTTATCACGTAACATCAATGTGCATGGCACCATGTTTGCCGGCAGCATCTATTCATTAGGCACTTTAACCTGTTGGGGCTTATTGCACTTGCAGCTACTCGAGCGAGAGCTGGAAGGCTCAGTTGTTTTAGGTGACGGGAATATCCATTATCATAAGCCGGTCACACAAGAGCCACGAGCTGTCGCCCGGTTAAGCGATGTCACGGGAGACTTCTCGGCGCTTAAAGAAGGGAAAAATGCGCGTTTAATGATGAAGGCGCAAATTTTGGATGACGAGCGACCGGTCGCTGAATTTACCGGCCGCTTTGTTGTATTGGCTAAGCGCGACTAACGCTTAGAACCAAAGCTTACGAAAAAATATGCGGTAGTTTCACCACTGCCGCTAACTCACCCTTCTGAATTAAGTCACTGGCTGCCTTAATGTCCGGGGCAAAATAGCGATCCTGGTCGTAGTAAGCCACCTGTTCACGCAAGCAATTAAAGGCGGTTTCAACCGCTGCCGAAGCTTTCAGCGGGCGGCGGAAGTCCAAACCCTGTGCCGCTTCAAGCCATTCAATAGCAATAATGTCACTGACATTTTTAGCAATATCGGTCAAACGACGCGCTGCAAATGTCGCCATCGAAACATGATCTTCCTGGTTAGCAGAGGTTGGCATACTGTCGACAGAAGCCGGGTGCGCCAAGGTTTTATTCTCAGAAGCCAATGCTGCTGCAGTCACCTGCGCCAGCATGAAGCCTGAGTTGACCCCACCATCGTTGACCAAAAATGCTGGCAACTTGCTTAGGTTGCTGTCGATAAGTAGCGCACTGCGGCGTTCTGACAAAGCTCCAATTTCACTGGCAGCGATAGCCAGAATATCGGCTGCCATAGCAACAGGCTCAGCGTGGAAATTACCGCCTGAAATAATATCCTGCTCTTCACTGAATACCAGCGGGTTGTCGGTGACACCATTAGCTTCACGCTCTAAAATCGCCGAAGCATGCTCCATTTGATCGAGAACCGCGCCCATCACCTGAGGTTGGCAGCGCAATGAATAAGGGTCCTGCACTTTTTCGCAGTCTTCGTGATCTTTGGCAATTTCTGACGTTTCTGTCAGCACATGGCGGAACATTTCGGCGGCTTTAATTTGGCCGGGCTGACCACGCACAGCATGAACACGCTCATCGAATGGCGCTCGAGAGCCCATAGCGGCTTCTACCGATGTGGCGCCCACCAAAATGGCCGCATGGTAGTTACGCTCAATTCGGAACAGACCCGCCAAGGCCAATGCTGTCGATGCCTGGGTGCCGTTCAATAAAGCTAAACCTTCTTTCGGAGCTAATTCCAGCGGCTCAAGTCCGGCATACTTAATGCCCTCTTTTGACTCATACACTTCGCCTTTATAACGCACCGTGCCTTCGCCCAACAGCGGTAATACCATGTGCGCTAATGGCGCCAAATCGCCTGAAGCACCCACTGAGCCCTTTTCAGGCACACAGGGATACACTTCTGCATTCAACAACTTAATGAGCGCATCAATGACAACCGGGCGTACGCCGGAAAAACCGCGGGACAGCGAGTTTACTTTTAGCAACAGCATTAAACGTACAACGGCATCTTCCATTAAATCGCCGGTACCGGCGGCGTGCGACAATACAATGCGGCGCTGCAAATCAGTCAAACGCTCAGGTGGAATACGAGTATTCGCAAGCAAGCCAAAGCCTGTGTTAATACCATAAACCACGCGTCCCTGCTCCAGAACATCAGCAACAGTTTTTGCGGAAGTAGCAATATTGTCGTTTGCTTCATCAGACAGCTTCAGCGTCTGATGCTCGTAAAACCAGCTGCGCAAATCGCTTAGCTGCAGCTTTCCTGGCTGTAATTCAAAATGACTCATGCAACCTCCTTACTTCGTATCCAGCATCGGTAAATCAAGCCCTTGTTCACGGGCGCAGTTTTTCGCAATATCGTATCCGGCATCAGCATGACGCATAACGCCCGTACCCGGGTCATTCCACAGTACGCGGCTTAAGCGTTTATCCGCTGCTTCTGTACCGTCGGCTACAATCACCACACCCGCGTGCTGAGAATAACCCATACCTACGCCACCACCATGGTGCAGGCTGACCCAGGTCGCGCCGCCGGCTGTATTCAACAACGCATTCAGCAATGGCCAGTCGGAAACTGCGTCTGAACCGTCCTGCATCGCTTCTGTTTCGCGATTAGGGCTGGCAACTGAACCGGAATCCAAATGGTCACGACCAATCACGATTGGCGCTTTTAATTCGCCATTTTTAACCATGTCATTAAACGCGCGAGCAATGCGGGCACGGTCTTTCAGACCTATCCAGCAAATGCGTGACGGCAAGCCCTGGAAGCTAATACGCTCTTTTGCCATATCCAGCCAGTTGTGTAAGTGCTCGTTGTCCGGAATGAGCTCTTTGACTTTCTGGTCAGTTTTGTAAATATCTTCCGGGTCACCCGAAAGCGCGACCCAGCGGAATGGGCCAATGCCTTCGCAGAACAGCGGACGAATGTATGCCGGTACAAAACCCGGGAAATCAAAGGCGTTATCAACGCCAACGTCCTTAGCCATTTGACGAATGTTATTGCCGTAATCCAGTACCGCAGCGCCTTCTTTCTGGAAGTGCAGCATAGCGCGCACCTGCACTGCCATCGACTCTTTCGCGGCCGCTACGGTGCCGCTGGGGTCGCTTTCCTGCTTCGCTTTGTAGTCATCCAGTGTCCAACCCTGAGGTAGATAGCCATGCAGCGGATCGTGCGCTGACGTTTGGTCGGTCACAACATCTGGCGTTACGCCGCGTTTTTGAAGCTCTGCATACACATCTGCCGCATTGCCCAATAAACCCACAGAAATTGCCTCGCCTTTGGCTTTAGCATCGTTAATCAGTTGCATAGCCTCATCGAGGCTGGTGGCTTTGTGGTCGACATAACGGGTACGCAAACGAAAATCGATGCGGGTTTCGTCACACTCAACTGCAAGCATACAAAAGCCCGCCATAGTCGCGGCCAGCGGTTGAGCACCGCCCATACCACCAAGACCGCCAGTAAGTACCCACTTACCTTTAGCGTCGCCGTCGAAGTGCTGACGAGAAACCGCGCCAAAGGTTTCGTAAGTACCCTGAACAATGCCTTGCGAGCCAATGTAAATCCACGAGCCGGCGGTCATTTGGCCATACATCATCAGGCCTTTCTTATCGAGCTCGTTAAAGTGGTCCCAGTTCGCCCATTCGGGCACCAGGTTAGAGTTTGCAATAAGTACACGTGGCGCGTCTTCATGCGTTGGGAATACGCCCACTGGTTTACCTGACTGAATCAATAATGACTCGTTTGGCTTCAGACGCTCTAACGTCTCTACAATTTTGTCATAGCATTCCCAGCTACGTGCCGCGCGGCCAATACCGCCATAAACAACCAAAGCTTGCGGGTGCTCCGCCACTTCGTCATCCAGGTTGTTCATGAGCATGCGCTTGGCCGCTTCTACCTGCCAGTTACAAGTGGTTAGCTCGGTGCCGTGAGGTGCGCTAATTTTGCGACTTTTATCCAAACGGGTGAATGACATACGTTACTCCTTAAACGTTAGGTGGCCGCCTAATTTAAAACGAGAGCCCGGATGCGTCAGCGTGGCAAAAGTGACCACGCCGCCAGAGCTCCAGGTGCGGCGAAAAATTCGTAAACAAGGCTCATGACGGTCTATGCTTAAGTATTGGCACACCGAATGAACCGGTAAAATAGCTTCAATTTGGTGACTGGCTTCAGTCAGTGGGCTCACCACACAGAGATATTCGTGCGGTGTCACTTTACTGTAGTCCTGTTTGAGGTAGTCAGGCACCAGCGTCGGATTAACGAAGCGCTCTTCTAACTGCACGGGCTGATCGTTCTCGTAGTGCGTTATCAGCGAGTGATACACAGGAGCGCCTTCTTCTAACTCTAACGCTTCAGCAATTTGTGCCGAGGCTGGCTGCTCTTTCAGCAGGTGCACTTTGGCGCGGTAGTCATGACCGCGTGAGCGTACTTCGTCGGCAATGTTACGAATGGCCATAAATGACGTTTGCGACTTGATAGGCGCTACATAAGTGCCAGAGCCTTGAGTACGTATCACTAACCCTTCGTCAGCCAGTTCCTGTAATGCTCTGCGCGCCGTCATTCGACTCACAGAGAACTGTGTACAAAGGGCATTCTCCGAGCTAACAGGGTGGTTTTCGGGCCACTCGCCAGACTCAATTTTGTGATAAATGTGCTCTTTAATTTTCGTAAATTTATTCACCGCATTCCTCACCGCTAAACAGGCAGTTGTGGTGGGAAAGTTTAGTGGAGAATAATTGTATATACAAGCTTGTTTTGTTATTCTTTTTTCATCGCAAATAAGAAAGGATTATTATGCAGCGCATCGAAAATATTACTGCCGCTACCATGTCTGATGACGCCGGTTATGGGCTCATACAAGACGCCGTGGTTATTATCAACGACGGTAAAGTTGAGTTTGTGGGGCCTGCTTATGACGCACCGGCAACGCCAACCGCGGACGTTGTTGATGGTAACGGCGGGTTGCTGACACCCGGACTTATCGATTGCCACACGCATTTAGTCTGGGCTGGGTCTCGTGCTAATGAATTTGCGCAGCGTCTGCATGGCATCAGTTATCAGGAAATTGCCGAGCAGGGCGGTGGTATTAAAAGTACCGTCAAAGCCACTCGTGAAGCCAGCGAAGAAGAGTTACTGGCACTTGCATTAGAGCGTGCAGAAACGCTCATGTCACAAGGCGTCACTACGCTGGAAGTGAAGTCCGGTTACGGTCTCGATTTGGAAAACGAGCGAAAACAATTAAAAGTCGCTCGTCAGTTGGCCGAAAAACTGCCCGTAAACGTGAAGACTACCTTACTTGCTGCCCATGCCGTACCGCCCGAATATAAAGATAACGCCGACGGCTACGTTGATGACATTGTCAGCAGCATTCTGCCGACGTTAGCTCAGGAAGGCCTTGTCGATGCGGTTGATGCCTTTTGTGAAAGCATTGGTTTCAGTATAGAGCAGACTCGTCGGGTATTTGAAAAAGCGAAAGCGCTTGGCTTGCCTGTGAAGCTGCACGCCGAACAAATTACCAACCAACAAGGCGCAAAACTGGCGGCTGAGTATCAAGCGCTGTCAGCTGACCATTTAGAGCAGTTAGACGAGGACAGTGTTAAAGCAATGGCCGAGAACGGTACTGTGGCCGTGTTATTACCGGGCGCTTTTTATTTTCTGCGTGATACTCAAAAGCCACCCATTGAGTTATTAAGAAAATATAAAGTACCTATGGCGGTAGCAACCGATGCTAACCCAGGTTCGTCGCCCATCCATAATTTGCCACTGATGCTACAAATGGCGGCAACCTTCTTTCATTTAACCCCCGAGGAATGTTTACGGGGCGTTACGGTCAATGCGGCTAAAGCTCTGGGAGAAAACAATCGAGGCGTTATCGCTGAAGGAAATTACGCTGACTTAGCCTTGTGGAAATGTCAGGATGCAGCAGAGCTAACCTACCAAACCGGGGTTAACCCACTGCAAACATTGTGGTTTAGCGGCGTCGCTCACGACCGTGTAAGTAAGCCGTGGTCAGCTCGCTAAGCAGCTGACCACATATTTTCATGCCTTCTTCAAAACCGGCGCTGCACAGCGACGGCGCCGCTTCTGCTAAGTGCAAATAGCGGGTTTCATTGACTTCAGACAAGCGTTTTACATACTGAAAACCCTGCGCCAAACTAAGCCCTGCATAGTTAACAGCGCTGGCTGGCACCGCATTTAGTGCATCGACATCCACTTCAATACCTAACGGACGTTGCCAGGAATCTGCTTTGGCAACCACTTCATCCATCACTTCATAAAATGGGCGTTCGTACAGTCGGTGTAAGGTGTGATAACGCATACCAGCGTGTTGCAGCTGTCGTAAGCTTTCGGCTGAGTTTTTACCCTGGTGCAGGCCAACCACATGGTAATACTCTAACGCCCCTTCCATGTAGGCATAGCTAAAGCCATTACCAGAATGACGGCCTTCTCTTGGACGAAAGTCTGCATGGGGGTCTAAGTTGACGGAGCCACAAGCCTCTTCAGAGACTTCCGACAAGCTTTTCAAAAGCGGGTAAGCATTATTATGGCCACCGCCTATAACAATAACTTCAAAACCTTGTTCAAACAGCGGGGTTACAACGGCGCGAACGCGCGCATCCACTTGCGCGCAAAGCGCTCTTAATTCCGCTAAGTCGTGTGGGTTTTTCGCGTCTAAATCTGCTGCTGTATCCATTAAGTCAGCGCAATTCACGGCACCAACTAAAAGCAATTCGTGGGTGGATAATAAACCGGTTTTTTGTAGGTTCAGAAAGCTTTTTAAGAATGCCTGCCAACCGTCTTCTGCGCCGGCGCGTCCGAGATTGCCTCGCACACCAATGCTTTCCGGAATACCGACTAAAGCAACGCGCTGACCGTCTTCCCAGGCACTTTTTAAACTCTCTTCGTAGGTACCTTCTTCTGAAAGAACCCGTATTGCCTGACCTATTTTCGTTTCATGCTCTCTGACATTGACCCATTTCGCCGGGTCTGTCAGTTCCAGAAAAGAAATATCACTCATTACTCAATATCAAGTGGTTCTGGTGACAAGATAACGCCTGTGGTGTCAACGTATAGGTGATCGTCAGGCAGGAAAGTAACACCGCCGAAATTCACCGGCACGTTAAATTCGCCAATACCGTCGCTCATTGCAGCAACCGGAATTGAAGCGACACCAAGAATGCCAATATCCAACTCTTCCAGCGCATCAACATCGCGGACCGAGCCGTAACAGACTATGCCTTCCCAGTCGTTGTCCATGGCTTGCTCAGCAATGGCCGCATCAATAAGTGCACGACGTGTAGAGCCACCGCCATCGACTAAGAGCACTTTACCCCCACCGTCTTCGGCAACTGTTTCTTCAATAATGCCTTTGTCTTCGTGACATTTAACAATCACTAAGCGCCCACCGAAAGACGGCCGTCCGCCGTAGGATTCAAACATGGGTTCTACCACATCCACCATGTCGGGATATAGGTCACAAAGTTCTGAAGTATTGTATTCCATGAGCGTATCCTAAAGTCGCTGTTGGCTAGGGCTAGGAGTATACCTGCTATCCTCTTATTACTAAAGGATTCAATAGCAGTGAACGAACCTCTTGAATTATAGAATAAAAACCCGTTTAATCTAGGTAACTATAAGAATAATAAAAGCAGATTAAATCTTAATGCCTCAGCTCGATCTGATCACCAGTCTGGCCATAGAAACCTTTACGCATTCAATACAAGCGTTGTTTTTACTGGGTTTCGCAGCCCTACTTCTGTATTACTATAGCTTCTACCGCAGAGATTACCTGCGTTACTGGTCGTTTGCCTGTTTCGCTTTTGGTCCCAGTGAACTTATTCGGGCACTATTAGCCGGCAGCGCCATGGTCGATCCGGAATCAACCCTGGGATGGTCCAGTGGCTTACAGGGTATTGCTCTGACCCTACAGTATTTGGCTATAACCTTTATTGGTCTCGGCGCCAGCTGTGCTGTTTTTAATAACAAACCGAAGCAATACTGGCTGTACGTTGCTTATGCCTCGTCATTGTTTGGCGGCATTATTTCTTATTTCTGGCTAGAGCCTTCCATTAGCTACACATCGAGTAGCCCAAATTCAGGCTTTATGCACTTTCTGGTTACTGGCCTGGCTTTATTCATTATCGGTGTTTTCATGTGGCGACGTTTGGGCTCAGGTGTTGGCCCTAAGTTAGTTTCTGCGGGCTTTCTCAGCATTGGTATAAAGAACTTCATCGTACTTTATGGGCTGTATGCTATTACCGGTAATTCACTGGACTGGCTACTTAGCTTCCAGGCGTTAGTCACCGTTATAATTATTGCCGCCATTATGGTCGGGATCATTATTTGGTTGTTAGAGTCCGAGCGAAATACCGCCGTTCGCGCTATTCAGCGCGCCGAGTATCTGCATACTCATGACGCACTGACCGGCGTGTCTAACCGCGATCAGTTAGTCAGTAAAATCCCGCTGTTCATTGAGTACTGTCGCAGTAATAACCGTCATTTAACGGTCATGTTAGTCGGTATCAGCCGTTTTAAAGTGGTTAATGAAAACATGGGTATTCGCGGTGGCGACCAGGTACTAAAAGAAGTCGCCAGACGTCTGCAGAACTTTTATAAACAACCATTAACCGTCGCTCGCATCAGCGGTGATGTTTTTGCCGTCGCTTTTGACCACCTGAAAAGCCGCAACCGCATTAAAGACTTGGCGGTTGAAATCCAGAACCGCATTGCTGAACCCATTGACGTTAATGATGAAACCGTCAATATCGTGGCCGGAGTGGGTATTTCACGGTATCCGCAGCACGGAACACGTTCGGAAGTACTCATTAACAAGGCCACTATTGCACTCACGCAGTCCAAAGAGCCCCACCAACCCATAGTCACCTTTTACGAAAGGGGTATGGACGAGATGTATTCACACCTGGTGGATATGGAACCGATACTGCGCAAAGCCATGAGCAACAACGAGTTCCAGCTCTACTTGCAACCACAGTTCGACTTTGACCATCAGCAGCTCTGTGGCTTTGAAGCCCTCATTCGCTGGCAACACCCAGAGCGAGGCTTGCTGAGTCCGGCTGAGTTTTTGCCCTATATTGATCAGTTAGGTTTATCTGCCGAGCTCGATGATTGGGTGTTAAATGAAGCCGCCAATATATTGATGCACTGGAAACGTCTATTTGGTATGTGTTGGCCCATTGCAGTGAACTTATCGGCACCGCAATTCCAGCACTTCCAGCTTATTGAGAAAATGGAACGTCTGCAGCAGGAGTTTGGTATTGAACCAGAATGGCTAGAGCTGGAAATTACTGAAAATGTTGCCATGTCAGACTTACATAACGGCATGAGCGTGATTCAACGGTTACGTGAAATGGGTTACGGTATCGCGATAGATGACTTTGGCACGGGCCACTCTTCGCTGGCGTATTTACGTTCACTGCCTATTAATAAAATTAAAATTGATCGCAGTTTTATTAGCGAGCTGCAACACAGCAATAACGATGTCACTATTCTAAAAGCCATGATTCGCCTTGCCCACGGCTTGGGTAAACGGGTTATCGCGGAAGGTATTGAAACCGAAGAACAGCAAGACATTCTGCAAAAACTAGGCTGCGACATGATGCAGGGCTATTTCTACTCACCGCCTATGCGTCAGCAGTTCGCAGAGCAGTTCATCGAGCGCCAAATTCAGGGCAATAAAAAACCGCTACCACGCGATGTGGCAGCGGCTTATTAGTCCTACTTTACGGTTACAAGATGAAGCGGCTTAAGTCTTCGTCTTGTGACAACTGGCCGACATGCTCATCCACATAGGCCGCGTCAACCGTTAGCTTTTCACCACTGTGATCGGTCGCGTTGAATGAAATTTCTTCCATTAAGCGCTCCAGCACCGTATGTAAGCGACGCGCGCCAATGTTTTCAGTGGTTTCGTTCACGTGGAAAGCTACTTCCGCAATGCGCTGAATGCCGTCTTCTGTAAACGTGACTTCCACACCTTCAGTGTTTAGCAGCGCATAATATTGTGTCGTCAGAGACGCACTTGGCTCTGTCAGAATGCGCACAAAGTCACCACTGGTTAACGCTTCCAGTTCAACACGAATAGGCAAGCGCCCCTGTAATTCAGGGATTAAGTCCGACGGCTTGCTCATCTGGAACGCACCAGAAGCAATGAACAGGATATGGTCGGTTTTAATCATACCGTGCTTAGTATTTACCGTCGTACCTTCAACCAATGGCAACAGGTCACGCTGGACACCTTCACGGGAAACATCCGGACCACTGGTGTCGCCACGCTTACAAATTTTGTCAATTTCGTCTAAGAAGACAATGCCATTCTGCTCAACCGACTCAATAGCCGCTTCTTTAACATCATCGGGGTTCAGGAGTTTGGCCGCTTCTTCTTCAACCAACTGCTTGTATGCGTCTTTAATACGCATTTTGCGTGCTTTGGTCTTGTCGCTGCCCATGTTCTGGAACATGTTTTGTAGCTGCGACGTCATTTCTTCCATACCCGGTGGCGCCATAATTTCAACACCCATTTGCGGCATGGCTAAATCAATCTCAATTTCTTTGTCGTCCAACTGGCCTTCGCGTAGCTTCTTGCGGAACACCTGACGCGTACCACGTTGCTCTTCGCTCTCAGTCTTCTCTTCCTGCTGCGCCCAACCCGATTGAGAGGTTGTTTTCGCCGGTGGCAACAACACGTCCAAAATACGCTCTTCTGCCGCTTCTTCTGCACGGTAGCGAACACGCTGCATCATTTCCTCGCGCGTTTGCTTCACTGCTACGTCAGTTAAGTCTTTAATAATGGACTCAATCTCTTTACCGACGTAACCCACTTCGGTGAATTTGGTCGCTTCAACTTTAATAAAAGGCGCTTTTGCCAACTTCGCTAAGCGGCGGGCAATTTCAGTTTTACCCACACCCGTTGGGCCAATCATCAAAATGTTTTTAGGCGTCACTTCCTGACGCAGGTCATCATCGAGCTGCATGCGCCGCCAGCGATTTCTTAACGCTACTGCCACAGCTTTTTTAGCCTTATCCTGGCCAATAATGTGGCGGTTCAATTCATCAACGATTTCTCTTGGGGTCATCTCCGACATCTTAACTTTTCCCCTTAGTTATCTTGTCTTCGACAATCGACTCTTGCTCTTCGATGGTCTGATTGCCGTTGGTGTAAACGCAGATATCACCCGCTATGGTCAGTGATTTTTCCACAATATCGCGGGCGTTTAGTTCAGTATTCTCTAATAAAGCGCGAGCGGCAGACTGGGCAAACGGACCACCCGAGCCAATTGCAATAAGGTCATTCTCTGGCTGCACGACGTCGCCGTTCCCGGTAATGATCAATGAAGACTCTTTGTCGGCAACGGCCAATAACGCTTCCAGACGTCTCAGCGCTCTGTCGGTGCGCCAGTCTTTCGCCAACTCGACGGCAGCACGCATAAGGTTGCCCTGGTGCTGTTCGAGTTTAGCTTCAAAACGTTCGAATAAGGTAAAAGCGTCCGCTGTACCGCCGGCAAAACCAGCCAACACCTGGTCATTATAGAGACGGCGAACTTTGCGTGCATTGCCTTTCATTACAGTGTTACCAAGAGATACTTGGCCGTCACCACCAATGACAACTTTGTCACCGCGGCGTACTGATACGATAGTAGTCAAATCTGGACCCTCTTTTTGTCTTTGCGTCAATTTCTGACAACGATGACCAGTATCTGAGGGTCCTTTGAGGATTTTTCAATGGTGAGTTAGGACTAATCGATGTTCCAGTTCCAGATAGCGCAACCAAATACCTGATTACGCTGCAACTTATGGCGATCACGCTCGGCATCACGCTTGGTTTCATAAGGCCCCAGGATAACGCGATACCACAAGCCGTTACTGCCTTCGGTGGCACGAACCTGCGACTCTAACCCCGCCATCGCAATTTGGGCGCGCAAACGCTCAGCGTCAGACTGCTGCCGGAATGAGCCACACTGCATGAGTTTTGGTGGTCCCACTTCGCGTTCAGGCACGTCAACTTCCACTTCTTTGCTTTCCAGCTCTTCAATATAGCGCCAGCGCTCAGCTGACTTCTCCGGAAGCAGATCCGCCGGCGGTGCCTGGACTTCAGGTTGGTTGGCCTGCTCCTCAGACTTGCCGTTAATAGACACTAGAAAATAGACAAAGCCAGCAATAATTGCGACCGCAATAACCACAATAGCCCAGGGGACTGGCTGTCTGTCACTAACCGGTTTTGCACCACGCTGAGTTTTCTTATTGCTGCCTTTTTTCTTCGACGGCTTGCGCTTGTTTTGTTTCGGCTTACGATTCGCGTAATCCATACTCAACTACATTTTCTCCAGCGTTGGAATACCCAATAAATCTAAGCCTTGTTTCAAGACATTGGCCGTTAACCTTGCCAACTTCAAGCGACTGTTGCGAAGTGCTTCGTCTTCCTGATTCAAAATTGGGCAGGCTTCGTAGAAACTCGAGAACCGACCTGCCAAATCAAACAAGTAACCGCATAAGAAGTGCGGCATGGCTTTATTCTGCACCTGAACCAACACCTCGTTAAAACGAACCAGTTGGTTTGCCAGCGCAAGTTCACGCTCGTCGTCTAAAATGAAGTCGGCGCTTTCATCAAAGCCGGTCTCACCCAGACGGTAAAAAATACTGTTCACACGGGTAAAGGCGTACAACAAATACGGGGCCGTATTACCTTCGAATGTCAGCATGTGATCCCAGTCGAAAATGTAGTCGCTGGTGCGGTTTTTCGATAAGTCGGCGTATTTCACCGAGCTAATGCCAACCACTTCAGCAACACGTTTTTGCTCGTCTTCGGTTAGGTCCGTTGTTTTTTGTTGCAGCAGCTCCAGTGCGCGGCGCTCCGCTTCGTCCAGCAAGTCGGCCAGCTTAGTCACACCACCGTCTCGACTCTTGTATGGCTTACCGTCTTTGCCCATAACCGTACCGAAACCGTAATGGTCCAGTTTAATATCGCCTTCGACAAAACCGGCTTTGCGGGCCAGTGTGAAAATCTGGTCAAAGTGCAATGACTGACGCGCATCGACAAAGTACATGAGGTGGTCACCGCCTAAGACTTTTTGGCGATATTCAATAGCTGCTAAGTCAGTGGTTGCATACAAGTAACCGCCGCCTTTTTTCTGAACAATAATTGGCAGAGGCTCGTCTTCTTTGCCTTTAAACTCGTCTAAGAAAACACACTGTGCGCCCTGGTCTTCCGTTAACAGCCCTTTTTCACGAAGGTGCTCAATAACGCCCGGCAGCTTATCGTTGTATGCACTTTCTGCCATGACGTCGTCGCGCGTTAACTTAACACCTAAGCGGTCGTAAACGTCCTGACAATGACTCAGTGAAACATCAATAAACTGATTCCACAGCTTCAAACAATACTCGTCGCCAGACTGCAGTTTCACCACCAATTGACGTGCGCGATCAGCAAACTCTTCACTTTCATCGAAGCGTTGTTTCGCCGCTTTGTAGAAAGTTTCCAGGTTGCTCAGTTCGTACTCAGCCGACTGATTGTCCAACGCTTCCATGTACGCCAACAGCATGCCGAACTGTGTACCCCAGTCGCCCACATGGTTTTGACGAATGACTTTATGGCCTAAAAATTCACTCACGCGAGACACCGCGTCACCAATAATGGCCGAGCGCAAGTGGCCGACGTGCATCTCTTTCGCCAGGTTTGGTGACGAGTAATCAATAACGATGGTCTCACTGTTATCCGCAACATCGACGTTCAGGCGATCACTGCTGAACATCGCGCTCAGCTGATCTTTCAACTGGTCCTGAGAAATAGTGAAATTAATAAAACCCGGCCCGGCAATATCGGTTTTTGCCAGCAACGTATTTTCTGGAATTGCCTCAATAATGGCTTCTGCTAACTGACGCGGGTTTGACTTAGCAGGCTTCGCTAACATCAGCGCGAGGTTCGTCGCAAAATCACCGTGCGATTTGTCTCGGGGACGGTCCAACTTAATGTTTACTGGGAGATCATCAGGCAATGTGCCCTGTGCTTTAAGTTGACCAATCGCTTCGGCCAGTAACTGTTCAAGTTGTTCTTTCATTAATGCGACTACCTGTATGAAAAATCGAAGAGGAAATTCAAGACGCTCAAATTCAAAGCGTATAGTTTAATCGCTACGCCCGATAAAAAAAACCGCTTAAGCGTTAATCAGCTAAAGTCTTGTGGGTCGATATCCAGCGACCAACGTACTTTCTTCAATAACGGCAAGGCGTTAATTTGCGGCAGCAAGTGCTCTATAAGCTGGAACCGCAGCTTCCTTGAAAGACAATGTAACAGCAATTGATACCGGTAACGACCGGCTTTACGTTCCATTAGTGCCGGCATTGGGCCTAATAAAAAAGCCCCTTCTACGTCGGGCATTAACTGCTGAATTTGAGTCATTGCCTGTATGACCGCGTCGCGGTCGGTTGCTTCTGCCCGAAACAGCGCCAAATAAGAAAATGGCGGTAACTCACTTTGCTGACGTTCAGCAAGGGCGGTTAACGCAAAATGCGAATACCCATTATTAAGCAAATCCTGAATAAGTTCATGTTCAGGATGGTGAGTCTGCAGTACCACTTTACCCGCTTTATGTTCTCGCCCGGCGCGTCCCGCAACCTGGGTATACAGCTGCCCCAGGCGTTCCGCAGCACGAAAGTCCGCACTGTAAAGCGCGCCGTCGACATCCAGCAAAGCGACCAGGGTGACATTGGGAAAATGGTGCCCTTTTGCCAGCATTTGCGTGCCCACCAGAAGCGGGTACTCGTTATTAGTCGCTTTTTGCAGGTATTCGTCCAGCTGACCTTTACGACGTGTAGAGTCTCGGTCTATGCGCAGCACACCTCGCCCCGGGAACAAGTCTTTTAATGTGTGTTCCAGCTGCTCGGTGCCGACCCCATGCGAAATAAGCTGCGGCGAACCACACGAGCCGCATTGTCGCGGTATCCGCTGCTGGCTACCACAATGGTGACACTGCAGTTGCTGGTGAGTCTTATGCACGGTGTAATAAGCGTCACAACGGTGGCATTGCGCCAGCCAGCCACACTCATGACACATCAGTGCAGGCGCAAAGCCACGGCGGTTTAAAAACAGTAACACCTGGTTGCCGCGCTCAATTTCGGTTTGAATTTGCTCCTGCAACGCTTTTGAAATACCGGCTTTTACCGGCTGCTGTTTCAAGTCAATAAGCTCGTGCTTGACCATTTCCGCGCCGCCGGCTCGCTGACCCAACTTAAGCCAGTGGAAGCGTTTACTCACCGCGTTATTTAATGTTTCTAATGAGGCTGTCGCACTGCCAAGTACCAACGGTATATCTAAAAGCGCCGCACGCTTCGTGGCTAAGTCCCGCGCATGATACCGAAAGCCGTCCTGCTGTTTGTAAGACAAGTCATGCTCTTCATCCACAACAATAAGACCCAGCTTCTGGCAGGGGGTAAACACCGCCGAACGGGTACCAATAACAATCGCAGCATGGCCATGCTTTGCATCCAGCCAGGTATTTAAGCGCTCGCGGTCACTCATGGCAGAGTGCAGCATCACTACAGGCACATCGAAGCGTTCTTTAAAGCGCTGCAAAGTCTGCGGTGTCAGGCCAATTTCCGGCACCAATACCAACACTTGCTCACCACGTTCCAGCACCGGTTGCATGGCTTGTAAATACACTTCTGTTTTACCACTGCCGGTAACCCCCTCCAGCAACAACGTACTATGCTTGCGCTGCTGGTTAATGGTCGATACCGCCACAGCCTGCTCGGTATTCAGCGAGTGACCTTCCTCACGCAATACCGTTTGCTGACTGCGCCAGTCTTTCGGCTTCTTCGGCGCCCGTTCCTGAACGGTTATCCAACCTTTATCCTGCAACGTTCTGAGCACCGCCGAGCTTACGCCAATATCACTTAAGTCACTGCGCCGCAGCGGTTGGTGCTTCAGAGCGGCCAACACCTGCTGCTGTCGTGTTGCCCCTTTCAAATCGTTAATGGATTGCGCCAGCCCCAAGTCGGTTAACGCGTAAAAGGTTTCGGTTAAATATTCGGGTGCATCGCCTTTTCGCAACAGCACCGGCAAACTGTTTGCCGCCGCATCACCCAACGAGTGATGGTAGTAATCGGCCGCCCAGTTAACGAGCTGCCACACATCGTCTGGCCACAACCGCTTAGAGTCGAGCACGTTTTTTATGTATTTCAGCTCAAATTCAGGCGCAGGATCATTTGCTTCACTGACAACATAGCCAACTAGCTGACGTTGCCCGAAAGGTACGCGCACTCTTACGCCCTGCGGCAATGGCTCAGGGCTGTTGCACAGGTAGTCATAAGTTTGTCTAAGAGGCAGTGGCAGCGCAATTTTATAGCGCCGCTCACCACGGGTATTGGCTTGCGTCATGGCTCTATTTTGAAACGCGGGCACCGATAATACAAGGCAATAGATTATGCTTGATCACAAGCCGTGGATCGCATAAAATGCGCGGCTCTTAAATCATTGATGTTTTTTTGCGCATGGTGTTCGGCTTTGGATCGAATGGCGATGCGGCCCATAACTGAGGTAACCCCATGAAACAAGGTATTCATCCTAAGTACGAAGCAATTACTGTAACTTGCTCTTGCGGTAATAAATTTGAAACTCGCTCTACCCGCACTGAAGACTTGCTGGTTGACGTATGTTCAGAGTGCCACCCATTCTACACTGGTAAGCAACGTGTAATGGACACTGGTGGTCGTGTTGACAAATTTAAGAAGCGTTTCGGTTCTCTGGGCAAGAAATAAGCCTAAGAAAAGCTACAGAAAACGCTACTTTAGAGTAGATTTATTAGAAAAGGCGCTAAACAGCGCCTTTTTTATTTCCCGCACCGCTGAAAAGCCTATTGTTAAAGAATAGTTAACCGGTGTACTTTTAACCACCCTAAAAGTTTACTGCCAGCTAACTTACGGGAGGTATGATTTGTTTCTTCGCTGAGAAACGATAGACTGTCATTATTCTCAGTAACGCAAATTGGGCAACGTACCTCATGACTGACTTTCGCCAACAGGCACTGGACTACCACGAATACCCAACCCCCGGAAAAATATCGGTTGAGCTCACCACCCCCGCTGAAACCAGTAAAGACTTAGCATTGGCATACAGCCCAGGTGTTGCCGAGCCCGTGCGAGAAATAGCACAAGACCCGGACAATGCCTATCGTTACACCGCAAAAGGCAATATGGTCGCGGTTATTTCTAATGGTACTGCCATTCTTGGTTTAGGTAACTTAGGCCCATTAGCCTCTAAGCCGGTTATGGAAGGTAAAGCGCTGTTATTCAAGCGCTTCGCCGGACTGGACTCAATAGACATTGAAGTCAGTCACCGCACCACACAGGACTTTATCAATACTGTCGCTAACATTGCCGACACCTTCGGTGGCATTAACTTAGAAGATATTAAAGCGCCCGAGTGCTTCGAAATTGAACAAGCGCTGATTGAACGCTGTAATGTCCCGGTTTTTCACGATGATCAGCACGGTACCGCCATTGTTACCGCTGCCGGTATGCTCAACGCACTGGAAATTCAGGGGAAAAAACTGGCTGACTCACGCATTGTTTGTTTAGGTGCCGGCGCTGCCGCTATTGCTTGTATGGAGCTGCTGATTAAATGCGGCGCTCAGCGCGAGCACATTTATATGCTCGACTCAAAAGGCGTTATTCATACACGCCGCGACGACTTAAATGAGTACAAGCAACTGTTTGCAAACAACACCGACAAACGCACATTAAAAGACGTTATTGACGGTGCAGATATTTTCGTTGGCGTGTCGGGCCCCGACCTATTAAGCCCGGAAGAGTTAAAACTCATGGCACCAAACCCGGTGATATTTGCCTGCTCTAACCCTGACCCGGAAATTAAACCTGAAGTAGCAATGGCTGCGCGGGATGACCTTATTATGGGGACAGGTCGCTCTGACTACCCAAATCAGGTGAATAACGTACTTTGCTTTCCGTTCATGTTCCGTGGGGCATTAGATGTTCGGGCAACGGCGATTAATGACGAAATGAAAGTAGCGGCGGTGGAAGCCATTCGCCAACTCGCCAAAGAAGAGGTACCTGAGTCGGTACTGAAAGGCGCGGGAGAGAAATCGCTAACCTTCGGCAGAGACTACATTATTCCTAAGCCAATTGATCCACGTTTATGTCAGCGTGTCGCCCGCGCAGTTGCAGAGGCCGCAGTGAAGTCCGGCGTCGCCAAAATCGATATGCCGGACAATTATATGATGGATTAATCGTCCAATTCGTCATCGGTGGGGATGGGCAAACCACGTTTTTCCAGCTCATCTCGCACCGCTTTTGGTATTTTCTCAGGGTTCGTCTTTTTCAAGTCATCGTCTGTGGGTAACGGCTGCCCCGTAAAAGCGTGTAAAAAGGCCTCACACAGTAGTTCGCTGTTGGTAGCATGGCGCAAATTGTTAACCTGACGGCGAGTTCGCTCATCCGTAAGAACTTTCAGTACGCGGGTCGGAATAGACACCGTCACTTTTTTTACCTGTTGGCTCTTACGACCATGTTCAGCGTATGGGTAGATGTATTCACCGTTCCACTTCATTATTTTTGCCCTGCGTTATAACAAAACCACATAAGTTATATTGAATTGTACCCAACTGAGCCGCCCCGTCAATTTTTATCCGTCTAGATGGCTAAAAATTGCTGACATTTGCGTCACAATATTTTAGCCTTAGGGAAACAGCGCTTTCCAAAGCCACAGTAGACGCAGAGTTATTAAGGAAAATGGGATGACAGACGTACCGATCACTGACGCAGAAAAACAAAACGTGGCTGACAGCGTGCAAGTACATAAATTTGGCGGCAGCAGCTTAGCAGACGCATTCTGTTACCGCCGCGTTGCGCGTATTGTAACAGAATACGCCGGCGCCAGTGATCTCGTTGTGGTTTCGGCGGCTGGCGACACCACCAACCGCATACTTGCCATTATTAACGCCAAAGACAACCCTGGCGACACGGCGTCTATTTTACTCGACCAACTCGAGCAGTTTCAGCAGGGGCTTATTACAGAGTTATTAAGCGGTGATTTGGCTGAACGTTTGCTTGAGCAGTCACACAAGGACTTTGCTCGTTGGCGTCAATGGCTGGCCGGCAAAGAAATAATAACGCACAACGCAGAGCTTTTATCTTACGGTGAGCTTTGGTCTGCCCGCTTACTGGCGGCTTTACTGCAAAAGCAAGGTACGCGCGCTGACTACATCGATGCCCGTGACTTCTTATTGGCCGCCGATGCCCCTGAACCCGTTATTCAGGCCGAAAAATCACGCGAGAATTTGCTCAAACGTGTCGCACCGCATTCAGGTACTCGTTTTATTGTCACTGGCTTTATCGCACGCGGTTTAAATGGTGAAAGCCTGACATTGGGCCGTAACGGCAGCGACTATTCAGCGACTTTGGTTGGCAGCCTGCTTGACGTAAAACAAGTGACTATTTGGAAAGACGTCGCCGGCGTTTATTCCGCAGACCCGCGTAAAGTTGAACGTGTTGTCAGCTTGCCTACGCTCGACTGGACAGAAGCGGAAGAATTAGCACGCCTGGGCAGTCCGGTTCTGCACCCAAGAACCTTTCAGCCGGTCGACCGTAACCGCATGGTCATTTCCGTTCGTTCCAGTTTGAAAGTGGAAAACCAGAAAACCCGCATTGGGCAGTTCCACGACACCGAGCCTCGCGGCAAAGTATTCACGTCGCTTTCTGAAGTGTTGCTGTTTAAAGTACAGCTGCACGACAAAGCGCTTGTTAAAAAGCTCGACGAGCTGGACTTAACGCCACTAGTCAGCTGGGTAGAGCCGGAAAATCACACTCAATATTTAGTCTTTCACCAAAACCATGCCGACTACCTTAACGAGTGGCTCGACAAGGTCGATGCCAACGATGCCATTACACAAATTCGCGGCTACTCAATGTTGGCCATTGTGGGCAATCGCATTCAGGAAACCGATCAGTTTTCGACCTTCAAACTGCAACTGTCTGAGCAAAAAGTACGTCGCTTCGTACTCAGTGAAAAAGGTGATTCTGCCGTTGCTATTTTAGAGCAATCACTCGACAGCCGACTGCTTAACCGCCTGCACAGCCAGCTCTTTAACTATCGCCGCAGTTTGGGTGTTTTAGTGATTGGTCGCGGCAATATTGGCAGTGCCTGGCTCGAGTTGTTCCGTCAACAGCGTGACCGCATTAACCAAGTCATGGACGTACGGGTTATTGGCATTGCTAACTCACGCCAGCTTTGGCTGGATTACAACGGGGTCGACTTAGGTGAGTGGGCCAGCGACTTTGACCGTTTGGCACGCCCTTATGTGTTAACCGAACTGCTAAGAGAGCTACCTAACGCGCCTTATGACGAACTTGTCGTTATTGATTTAACCGATGCCAAACAGATAGCGCAACTGTACCCAAGCTTGTTTGCCAACGGCATGCACATTATTAGCGCCAACAAGCGCGCAGGCTCGGCCGACGAGGCTTTGTACCGCGAAATACGCACCATTCAACACGAGTACAAACGCGAGTGGCTATACAACACCACGGTTGGCGCCGGGCTTCCGCTTAACTATGCCATTAACGACCTGCGTAACTCAGGCGATGAAATTCGCAGTATTTCTGGAATATTCTCAGGCACAATGTCCTGGTTGTTCGAAAACTTCACCAAAGGCGTCAACTTTAGTGACTTAGTCAAAGAAGCCAAGACCCGAGGTTACACCGAGCCGGATCCACGCGAGGATCTCTCCTGTCAGGACTTAGTCCGAAAACTGCTTATTCTTGCGCGCGAAATTGGCTTAAAACTCGACTGGCAGGACATACAGGTTCAGTCGCTGGTGCCAGAGCATTTGCGGGATATATCTGCTGCTGAGTTTATGGATAAAGTAACGGACATGGATGAACCTATGAACCAAATGCTGGAAGAAGCGGCGAAAGACGGAAAAGTCCCTCGCTTACTGGCCAGCTTTTCGGTAAGCCAGGACAATAAAGTCACGGCAAGCATTGGTATTGAATACATACCAGAGGGCGATATGCTGGCGAACCTTATTCCAGGCGAGAATATCTTCGTGATTTATACAGACTGGTATTCGGAAATGCCATTAGTAATTAGCGGCCCGGGAGCCGGCAAGCACGTCACAGCCGGCGGTGTGCAGTCAGACCTTAACCAGCTACTTGGGAAGCTGTCTGTCGGTCATTAATTTTCGGTTCAATAGGCGGGCGTTAAAACAACCCGCCTTCATCCTCGAATATATCGTCGTTGTTACTGTCACCACGCACATACTCGGTGGGCTCTGTACCTCTAATAAAGTACTCGAACCGTGAGGTATAGTCGTTTTTGCGCGACAGTTTGCCGGTTTCTAAATCGATACGAACATTCACGACGCCTGGCGGAATGCTGAATTCTCGCGCCGGGTATTCAGGAATCGCTTTTTCCATAAAGAGTATCCAGCCCGGTAAAGCTGTTTTTGCGCCCGCTTCACCGCCTGTTATCGCTTGTTGGCTAGAGTCAACTTCAGGGTGCTTACTGGTGCGCCCCAGCTTTCTTGAAACGTCATCAAAACCAACCCAGGTGGTCGTCACTAAGCCTGAAGTGAAACCCGAGAACCAAGTGTCCCGCACGTCATTGGTGGTACCGGTTTTACCAGCAATGTTACGACCCACTTCCTGAGTAATAGGCTTCGAGCGCTGAATACGCCAGGACGTACCATTCCAACCGGTGCCATTTGGCCAGCTGCCGCCGCCCCAAACGGCAGAGTTCATTGCCTGCTCAACCAAGAAGGCATTTTGCTCGCTGATAATTTGTGGTGCCGGTTTTTCACAGTCGTAACACGCCCGCACCGGGTCTGCTTCATACACGGTATTTGCGTCCATATCTTCAATTTTTGAAATGAAGTACGGCTCAACCAAAAAACCGCCATTTGCAAACACCGCATAGGCACGCGCTACTTCCATTGGGGTCATCGATAACGAGCCCAGTGACAGCGACTCATTCTCAGGGATGTTGTCTCTGTTTAAACCAAACTTAGCAATATGATCGGCAACTTTCTCAACACCGACCTCACGAATTAAGCGCACAGATACCACGTTTTTAGACTTCGCCAGACCCTTTCTCAGACGAATAGGCCCTTCATAAACCTCTGGAGAGTTCTTCGGACGCCATGCAATGCCTGAGCCCGGATTCCATTGGTTGATGGGCGCATCGTTAACCAAAGTCGCTAACGTCAAACCTTTATCAAAGGCCGCTGAGTAAATCAGAGGCTTAATGTTCGAGCCCACCTGACGCTCGGCCTGCAGAGCCCTGTTGTATTGGCTCAGAGTAAAACTGTACCCACCAACAACGGCAGCCACGGCGCCATCGTCTGGTCTTAGCGACGCAATTGCTGAACTCGGCTCGGGTATTTGCGCTAAACGCCACTGTTCATTAACAGTACGCAACCAAATAACATGTCCCGGCTGCATAATATCGGATGCGGTTTCCGGTGGCTCGCCCTGACGCTCTTCATTAAGGTATTCGCGCGCCCAGTGCATCGACTCCCAGGGCAAAGTAACAGCACCAGCGCCTTTGACCATCACAGTTGCCGTCTGCTCCTCAACGCCAGTAACAACAGCAGGTGTTACATCGCCAATGCGTTTCAGCTGCTCTAAATACTGCTCTATTTCTTCTTGAGGTAACGCTTCCTGGCCTTCTTCTTCAGACCAGAGAATACTGATAGGTCCGCGATAACCGTGACGTTCGTCGTAGCTATGCAGGTTATCCCACACGGCTTGACGAGCGGCTAACTGAACATCACTTTTTACCGTTGTGTAAACGTTGTAACCGCCAGTATAAGCCTCTTCTTCACCAAAACGGTCGACCATTTCCTGACGCACCATTTCTGCCAGGTAAGGAGCACTCACGGTAACTTCGGCACCATGTCGACGCGCTGTCACCGGTGCATTGGCCGCTTCATCAAATTGCGTGCGAGTAATTTTGTTTTCATCCAGCATACGCAGCAGCACAACTCTGCGGCGTTCTTTTGATGCCTGTGGATTAGAAATTGGGTTTAGGTTAGAGGGCGCTTTCGGCAGACCTGCCAGCGTCGCCATTTGTGCCAGCGTTAACTCATGCAGCTCTTTACCGTAATAAACCTGGGCTGCTGCACCAATACCGTGAGCTCGATGACCGAAGGTGATTTTATTTAAGTAAAGCTCCAGAATTTCGTCTTTACTCAGTTGCTGTTCAATATGCACAGCAATAAAGGACTCTTTAATTTTACGCATGAGCGCGCGTTCAAACGTCAAAAAGAAGTTGCGCGCCAGCTGCATAGTAATGGTACTGGCCCCTTGCTGCACTTCACCGGTTGTTATGAGCACGCTAAACGCCCGCATAACGCCAATAGGGTCAACACCAAAGTGTTCGTAAAAACGACTGTCTTCGGTCGCCAGGAAGGCATCAATAAGTGGCTGAGGTACATCTTCGAGCTTAATCGGAATACGGCGTTTTTCACCAAATTGCGAGATCAGCTTCCCGTCGGCCGTAAATACCTGCATTGGGGTCTGCCAACGAACATCGCGTAGCGTTTCGACACTAGGCAGTTCGGGTTTGACGTATAAATAAAGTCCACCAACTGTTGCACCACCAAGAACCACACAAATTAACATTGTGTAGAGTAGCCTTTTAAACCACTTCAATGACCTGCTCCATAACCACTTAAAATGTAACTGTCGGCAAAATAAGCATTTTCCGACACTACCTACCGTTCAATTCCTACCCGCATATTATGGCGGATTTTTGTTCAGAACACTACGATTGCATCTGGCTTTTACACAATAAGGATATTGTTTCATGTCGCTGCTTGAGCAAACACCCATCGCGGTCTGTATTCAGCAAGAAAATTGTAAAATTTTGCAGCTGAACAGAAGCCACGGACGCTTTACCGTTCAGAACTTTGCCCACGAACTGACCGCCCAATTAACCACCCAGCGGTTCAAACGCTGTGGCTTAATATCAGCGTTAGACTATCAAGCCGTGCATTACCAGCAGCTGTCTAACGAATCTTCTACCGTCAGTGTTGAGGAAAGTATTTTACAGCAGCTGCCCTCAACTATGGACAACGAAGCCGGTTTTTCTTACGACTTTATTCAGCATGACAGCGGTCAAATCGAGGCAGCGATAAGTTCGGAGCGTGCACTGCAACAGTTAATATCGGACTTGGCGCCTCTTAACATTCCGGTCAAAGTCATTGAGCCTATTTACCATTCGATAATTCGCGCCACCAATACACTCATTCCGTATTTATGGCCGGAAGGTGCTCGCTTTTCCTCGAACATGAAATGGATTATTGCTGAGTTGCGCCAAAAGGTGTCGACACTCATTTATTGTGAAAGTGGCCGCTTTCAACGGTTCGAGAAACTGGCCACTGCTGAGTTGCTGCAACGGGTCTCTGATATGGATGACTACTGGCTATTCAGCTTTGGCGATAAAGTCGCGCAATCCGCATTGCGCACAACGTGTGAGAGCCAGTCTTTCAGCAAGCACATTGCTTTATCTACCGCACCGCTGTTTGCTGACGAGCCCGCGCCCACTGTGTCCGCCTTAGACAACGAAATAGCCCTTGTCGGCTTAGCTCTCAGAGGGTTCAGTCAATGGCATCGTTAAACCTGGTTTCCAAAGACAACCGCTATCATGTTTTTAAGCATCCGGCGCTGAGTTTTATTGGTGTTAGCTTGTGTCTGGGCGCTATTGCCTTAACGGCGCAGTTTATTGTCAGTTATCAGCCCATTATAGATAACGCCAATAAAATAGCTCTGCAGCAGTCTCAACAGTTAGAAAGCCGCAAGCACAAACAACACATTTATGAAAAGCAGCGACAAGCACAGGTTAAAAGAGACGCCTTTTTGCGCAGGCAACAAAGTGTCAGTGATGAACTGAATGCATTTGCCGGGCTTCTAGAGAAACTGCCTATCGAGTCCGGCGAAGCCAGCATTAAGCTGAGCAACAGCCGACTGGAAGTGACCTCATTATACGACCGTATCGCCCAAACCGAGGCTTTAAAAAACTGGTTGAACGCGCACTGGAAAAACCCGGAAGTTGCCAGCTCCCTGCATCAGCAACTTCTGCCTGAAAAGCGCGTGCTGTTTGTACTAGAAAGGTCATCGTCATGAAAAGCTCGGTCACAAAAGCTATCGGCTTCTGGTCAATCTTATTTGTTGCTATTTGCATTCTTTGCGCTGTGTCGGCCTATTTCTTTACCGCACATCAGTCGCACCGGTTACGTGAGCTTATTTCAGATAACGCAGAGCAGTTAGCCAGCCCCATTCCGGCGCTTGCCGGAGAGCCTGCTATGCTGAGTCCGTCAGCGCCAGTGGATGAGCTGTTATCTGATATTGTCCAACGCTACCCCATTAACCTTCACTACCAACGCTCTGGCTCTGTAGACAGCACCTGGCTGGTCACCATTGAAGCCGAACCCCAACAAGCAACGCGGTTCGTCGCTGAAGTTGTTCGTTCTCAATACAAACAATATTCACATTTTCCGGAGACAGAAAGCCTGCGTTGGGAAGCTCTGGGCGCTATCAACAGTGGTGTTTACGGCGTACTCCAGTGGCAATTTCGGTGGCAAACCGAGCACAGCATCAGCCAATTAGAGAAGCCCATATACGCTAACCATTTTAAGCCCATTAATGTGCCGACCTTGTCCTGTTATGACAAACCATTTAGCGGCACACAGCCTCATTTTATTGTGCCCCAAATGTCTGATGCAAGGTTAACCGCCATACAAACCGCTCCCAACCGAAAAGCCATTTTTAAAAGCCAAAACCAGAAGTGGGTAACGGCTTTAGAGGGCGACTGGTTAGGACAACACACCCAACTCGACACAATTCATTCAGACAGCTTAATCCTTTCTCACTGGCAGCAGTCCGGAGACTGCTGGCACAGATATTCTCAACAATTGCGCATACACAAGGAAAGTGACGCTTCATGAAGCATTTTATAACGACCTGCCTACTGGCCTCTTTATTTCTATTCCACACATCTTCTGTGAGCGCGAGTCGCTTAGACTGGACGTTTCTTTTGTCTGAGCAGCAGCTAAACGAGCCTGTGTCGCTGTCTACCGACAGCCTGCCGCTTCGACAGTTGCTGCAACTTCTGGCCGACCAGCATGAGCTGAATATTCTTATTGGTAACGACATAACCGGAGAGTCAACCTTAAAACTGAACGGTGTCACCTGGAGAAATGCCTTTGAAAGCGTCGTCAGTACACACGGCCTGCATTTAAAGCGGCAGGGCGATTTGTTGTGGGTAACCACCGAGCCTCAGGAGCAAGAAGACAACGACGAACGTACCTCTACTCTTTTGCGCATCAACTTTGCCAAGGCCGCAGACTTAGCCGCGTTACTGAAGAACGACCAGCAAAGCTTCTTGTCGGAAGGCGGTGCCGTTAGCGTCGACGAACGCACCAATACGTTGATTATTCGCGACACGCCCGAGCAAATCGAGTCGGTTCGTCGCGTCATTGAAAAACTAGATATTCCGGTGCAACAGGTGCTCATTGAAGCGCGCATGGTTACCGTTAAAGCCAACGTGAGTAAAGCTCTGGGCGTACGCTGGGGTGCTTCTAACTATGGGTTGTCGGTGCCAGAAGAAGGAGCCGGTTTTATTAAAGGTATGCACGTCGACTTACCTGTCACCAACCCGGCAGGCACCTTTTCAGCCAACTTAGCCCGGCTTAGCGACGACATTCTGCTCGACTTAGAGCTCACCGCACTAGAGCAGGAAAATAAAGCCGAAATTATTACCAGCCCGAAAATATTTACCTCGAACCAGCAAGCAGCCTACATTGAACAAGGCACGGAGATTCCCTATGTTGAAACCGCAGCGCACGGTGCCACCGCGGTGCAGTTTAAAAAAGCAGTTATGGGCCTTAGCGTGACGCCATTGATCACACCCAACAATCATGTACTGATGGACTTAACCATTACCCAAAATACGCGAGGCGACACCGTCGCAACGCCCACCGGCCCCGCTGTCGCCATAGATACCCAGGAAATGTCCACTCGGGTGCTGGCTCGCAATGGGGAAACCATCGTACTTGGCGGAATATTTCAGGAACACAGCTTGAATGATGACAGTCGCGTCCCCATCTTAGGGTCTGTTCCAGTGTTAGGCAGTCTGTTCTCACATGAGCAGCAACGCAAAGAGAAACGTGAGTTGATGATATTCGTCACACCAACGATTCTGCAGCAAAACTAACAGGGCTACCAATGGCTATTGCTAAAGTGACTCCGAGTTGAGATAATCCCGCTTCTTTTCGTTGGGTTGGGAGATTCTCCAGACACTCCGGATTCGTGAGTTACAGCTAATTTTAACCAATGATGTAAGCAGGAATATGGCTGAGAAACGTAATATTTTTCTTGTTGGGCCCATGGGGGCTGGCAAAAGTACGATTGGCCGTCAAATCGCCAGACAATTACATTTAGACTTTTATGACTCTGATTCAGAGATAGAGCGCCGTACCGGTGCGGATATCAGCTGGGTGTTTGAGCTGGAAGGTGAAGAAGGCTTCCGCGCGCGTGAAGAGAAAGTCATAGAAGAACTCACTGAGAAAATGGGCATAGTGCTTGCGACCGGTGGTGGCTCGGTAATGAGTAAAGAAAGCCGTAACCGTTTATCAGCCCGGGGTATTGTGGTTTATTTAAAAACCCCGATTGAGAAGCAATTAGCACGTACCCAGCGTGATAAACGTCGTCCTCTTATTGCAGAAGCCGACGACCCGCGTGAAGTATTAGAAGAGCTTGCTGACGTACGTAACCCGCTGTACGAAGAAATTGCGGACATTACCGTACAAACTGACGACCAAAGTGCAAAATTTGTCGTCAATGACATTATTGATCAGCTCGATACCATTAACGGGCTGGGATAAAACAAAGGAGCTGCGTTCATGGCCGAGGTTCAAGTCTCATTAGGCGAACGCAGCTACACTATCCATATTGGCAACGAACAACTTGCCAACTTCCGCACAACCAACGCCCATAAACTCAATAAACAGCTGTTTATTATCACCAATCCAACGGTGAGCCAGTACTATCTTAAGCCCTTGCTGAACGTGCTAACCGACCACCATGTCGACTTTTTTGAAATGCGCGACGGCGAGCAGTTTAAGAACCTCGACAGTTACGCTGAAATAATGGACCGGTTAATCAGTAAAGGCTACAACCGCGACTGCGGCATTATTGCCTTAGGCGGAGGTGTGGTTGGCGACTTAGCAGGCTTTGTGGCCGCGACTTTCCAACGTGGCGTCGATTTTTATCAAATACCGACAACCTTGTTGTCGCAAGTGGACTCTTCGGTGGGCGGGAAAACCGCGGTAAACCATCCTCACGGTAAAAACCTTATTGGTGCGTTTTACCAACCTAAGTCGGTCACTATCGATATCGACTGCCTGCAAACCTTAACCGAACGAGACTTTCGCAGTGGCCTGGCAGAAATCGTTAAGTACGGCATTATTTATGACGCCGAATTTTTCCATTGGCTGGAGCACCACGCCGCAGAGTTAAAACAGCAAGATCCTGATGCCTTAACCTATGCCATAAAGCGCAGCTGCGAAATAAAAGCCGACGTCGTGGCTAAAGACGAGCGCGAAAAAGGCTTACGGGCACTTTTGAACCTCGGTCATACCTTTGGACACGCCATTGAAGCCGCCACAACCTACGGCGAATGGACGCATGGCGAAGCCGTTTCTGCTGGCATCATAATTGCATCTAAGCTGTCAGAAGTGACTCAGCGGCTATCGGCGTCAGATTTTCGACGAATTAAAGAGCTGCTGACAGCGTTTGAACTGCCAACCCGTTGCCCGGACATGCCGTGGGAGTCGTGGTTGGAGTACATGCAGCGTGACAAAAAGGTCAAAGACGGCCAGCTGCATTTTGTATTGCCTACCGCCATTGGTCAGGCAGACGTTGTCAAAGATATAGAGCACACCACCGTTGCTGCTGTGATCACTGAATGTTGCTAACGCACCTGCGTTATCTCTATTCGGCTAAACAGACAGGAACGAAACGATGCAAGCACTTGCGACCACACAACACATTGTTGCCGCACCGGTAAAAAATAAACCGAGCCAGCAGCAGGCAATTGATCAACTTCATCAACAATGCCAGCAAAGTGTGTCTTTAATTATGCTGCACGGCGCTGAAGGTAGCGGTAAAACAACCGTTGCAGAGCTTTTTCTGGAGCAAGCGTCAGACTATGCAGAAGTCGCTTTCATTTCAGCCAACGAGCGTTCAACCAACGACCGTCTGCGGGCGCAAATCCTGAATCAGCTGTTTGGTACTATCAGCATTAGTGACGAGTCACTCAGCCGCCAAATTCAGCGCCAACGCCCCCTGAACCACGCCATTATTGTGATAGACAACGGCGAATACCTGTCTGAAAGTTTTCTGGCCGAGTGCATATCAACAGTTTCACAACTCAGCGCCATTGGCCAACGCACCAGCATTATCGTTGCCGGTAGTTCGCGTTGGGCACAGCAGCAACGTCCGGCACCACACCTTCGCGTGCAAGGCCCTGCTATGGTTGAAGTGCAGCCGTTTAGCCATGAAGAGCAAATACGTTTTGTACAAGCGCTATTACCAGAAAAGCAACGAAGCTTCTGGAACTTAGAGCGCATTCAGCAGTTTTTAAACTCGATTAACGGCTACCCCGGCGAAATTCAGCAACGCCTGCAACTGACTTTAACCACTCAGGCGGCACGCTATCGTGACTCCTCTCCGACAGAACAAGAGCAAAGTGCGCCGGCAAGTGCGTCTGAGTCAGACACGGAGAAGACGTCTTCAAAAATGAAGTTGTGGCCTCTTATTTTAATTGCGGCACTTATCAGCACCGCTGTCGCCGGCTACCTGAACAAAGACCAGTTACTGCCGTTATGGGAACAGTTCAACAGCTCAGCCGCCAGCACGACCCAAGAGGAAGCGTTGCCAGACACAACTGACGCAGCATCCGCACAAGCAAGCGAGGGTGAGGGCGAGCCTGCTCCGGCTCAGGCAGAAGAGCCACAAACAACCGAGTTACCAACCTTTGAACCTATCAACGAGCGTTCTTTAGAGCTTGTTCCTGAAGAGTTGGCATCGTCTTATCGAGCTTCTTTGGGTACGCTAAACAACAAAGCCGCCGCTGAAATTACAGAAGGTGATATCAGCGTTGGTTTCATTAAAGAGCAACAACCGAAAGAGGCTGCGCCGGTAGGCACCGTGGTTGCTGAGTCAGGTGAAAACAATGAGGCACTGGCTGAAACAGAAACAAGCCAGCCCGCCCAAGCGGAGCCGGCGGCAACTCAAACGGCACAGACTCAGGAACTACCGTTTAATACCGAATGGGCACTGAGTCAGCCGACCGACAGTTACACCTTACAAATTAGTATTATCAGCGACACGCAGCTGCTGTCAGATTTTCGCCAGGACTACGGCTTAACTGACAATACGCAGGTATACCAGCGCGCCGATAACCGCTATGTCATTATTTTTGGTAGCTACAATAGCATTGCGCAGGCACGCAATGCCGCTAGCGAACTGCCTCAGGCGGTTCAGCAAATGGAGCCCTGGGCTAAGTCATTTGCCAGCGTTCATGCCGACATTCAGGGACGTTAATACTCACAGCAATTTTCATCCCCCGGCCTTTGGGTTACAATCCGTTGAGGATCAACCAACGGCCGGCGCATGAAGAAGAATCGGGCATTTTTAAAATGGGCAGGCGGTAAGTACTCACTTATCGAGCCAATATCAGCACGCTTGCCGCAAGGTAAAAAGCTCATTGAGCCCTTTGTTGGTGCCGGCTCCGTGTTTCTGAACACGGACTACGACAGTTACCTGCTGAACGACATTAATCAGGACTTAATAACCCTGTATCAGTTTGTGAAGCGTCGCCCTAAAACCTTTATTCAGGACGCCCGCAAGCTTTTCATTGACCGTAACAACCAGCCCGACGCTTACTACGCGCTACGCGCAGAGTTTAACGCCAGCAGCGACCCTTACTACCGCTCTTTGCTGTTCTTGTATATGAACCGACATGGTTATAACGGCTTATGCCGCTACAACAGCAAAGGCATTTTTAACGTTCCTTTTGGCGACTACCGAAAACCCTATTTCCCGGAAAAAGAGCTCGAGCATTTTGCCGAAAAAGCCCGCAAAGCCAAATTTATTTGTCGGCCGTTCGAGCAAGTTTTTCGCCGCGCACGTCAGGGCGACGTCATTTATTGCGACCCACCGTATGCGCCATTGGTACAAGCGTCTAATTTCACCAGCTACGCGACCGGCGGCTTTGGCCTAACCGACCAACATGAGCTCGCACGCCGGGCGGCGCAGGTCGCCAAAAAGCGCGACATACCGGTACTTATTAGCAATCACGATACTGAACTAACGCGGGCTCTCTACAAACAAGCGGATATCAGCAGCTTGTCGGTGTCACGCAGTATTAGTCAAAAGGGTGACGGCCGTAAACCCGTTACCGAACTGCTTGCGCTCTATAATACGGATTCAGCCGCAAGCAATGTCGTATCTATTAATAAAAAACTGAAGAAAGTAGGCACATGAACTGGCATTTAAAAGCATTTAACGACCTTTCGCTGCACGATCTCTACGACTTACTGAAACTTCGACAAGAAGTTTTCGTTGTGGAGCAAACCTGTCCGTATCTTGACGCCGACGGCGCCGATGAGCAGGCTTTGCATTTATACGCACGCAACACCGCCGATGAAATGGTCGCCTACGCGCGTCTTTACCTTGCCACCGCAGACACTGGCTACTCGCGTATTGGCCGCGTGCTGACTCATGAGAAGGTACGCCGCCAAAAGCTTGGCATTGAGCTTATGCAACGCAGCATCGACTATCTTGAGAAGTATGCACCGCAGGCGCCTATTCGTGTGGGTGCTCAGGTTTATCTACTCGACTTTTATAAAAGCTTCGGTTTTGAGCCTATCAGCGAAGAATACCTGGAAGACGACATTCCACACATTGATATGCAACGTAAGGCGGCTCAGTGACCGTCACAGCTCGGGTTCCGGTGCTTGCAAGCAGCGATGCTGACATCGTTGCCGCAAAGACTATTGCCGAGCGTTGGGGGCTCCCATCGGAAGCTAGGGACAACGACGCTTTTCAACTGTGGTTGAATGACGGCGTATTAGCCCTGCACTGGCTGCAAAGCCCACAAAAAATGTCACCGTTAGTGGTCGACTTTCATCAGGGTAAAGCAGCCTACCGAGCTCAGAATACGCAATTAAAAAACGAAGCCATAGCCAAGGCGGTGGGTGTTACCGGGCAGTTTAAGCCGTCAGTGGTTGACGGCACTGCCGGCCTTGGCCGAGACGCCTTTGTACTGGCCGGGTTGGGCTGCGACGTGCAGCTTATAGAACGGCACCCGGTGGTCGCTGCGCTGCTCGATAACGGCCTGCACAGAGCTCAGTTAGAAGCCGACGATATTGGCGAAGCCTGTCAGCGAATGCACCTAATAGGCACTGACAACTTATACACCGGCAAAGGCTTCACCCACGAGCCCGACGTGGTGTATTTAGACCCAATGTACCCCAAAACCGGCAAACAAAAAGCGCAGGTGAAAAAGGACATGCAAATGTTTCAGCAGTTGGTCGGCAGCGACAACGACGCTGATTCGCTACTGGAGCCTGCACTTGCCCATGCTAAATTCCGGGTGGTGGTTAAGCGCCCGAACAGCGCACCATTTCTGGCAGAGCGTGAACCAAATAGCCAAATTAAGAGTAAAAAGCATCGCTTTGATGTTTACATAAAACGAGGTTTCAATGAGTCAGCAAATTAAAGAAGGCGATAAAATTCCATCCGGTTCACTGACCAGCAAAGGTGAGCTTGGCATTCAAAATTACGACCCGGCAGAGATATTTGCTAAGGGCACCCACATATTGTTCTCCGTACCCGGCGCTTTTACTCCGACCTGTTCGGAAAAACACTTACCCGGTTATGTCGAACACGCGGAAGCACTTGAAGAAGCTGGTGTTTTGAGCATTAACTGCGTAGCAGTAAATGACGCTTTTGTGATGAAAGCCTGGGGCGAATCGTTAGGGATCGGAGAAAAAGTTCGGTTATTGTCAGACGGTAACGGCGCTTACAACCAAATGCTGGGCCTGGCAATGGACACAGGCAACTTTGGCGGTATTCGCTCAAAACGCTATGCCATGATCATTACCGATGGCACCGTTAAAGGCTTATACGTTGAAGACGAAAAAGCCTTTGAAGTCAGCAAAGCGGAATACATTTTGGAGCAATTGCAAAAGTAATGTCGAACTGGGATGTCATTGTTATCGGTGCCGGCGCAGCAGGACTTCACTGCGCTGCGCACGCCGCTAAACGCGGTAAGTCGGTATTAGTGCTTGACCACGCCAAGCAGGCAGGGAAAAAAATACTGATATCTGGCGGTGGCCGCTGTAATTTCACCAATATGTACGCCGGCCCCGATAACTTTTTGTCATCTAACCCGCATTTTTGTAAGTCTGCGCTTAGCCGCTACACCCAATGGGACTTCATTGGGTTAGTGGCTGAATACGGCATTCCCTACCATGAGAAAACCTTAGGTCAGCTGTTTTGCGACGATTCCGCCAAAGACATTGTGCGTATGCTAATGAGCGAGTGCGACCGCTACGGCGCGCGCGTACAGTTGCGTACTGAGATTGTATCGGTGGACTTTGACGACGGCTATTGCATAGACACCAGCCGTGGTGAGTACCGCAGCGAAAAGCTGGTTGTAGCCTCTGGTGGGCTTTCCATGCCGAAACTCGGCGCTACGCCACTGGGCTACCAAATTGCCGAGCAGTTTGGGCACTCCATTGTGCCGGTACGCGCTGGCTTAGTCCCTTTTACCCTACAAGAAGAAGACAAAGAACGCTTTGCCGAGCTTTCCGGCGTTTCCGTGCCAGTAACCGCAGAAGCTAACGACGGCTATTTCCGTGAAGCCATGCTGTTTACGCACCGAGGCGTCAGCGGCCCCGCAATTTTGCAAGTATCGTCCTACTGGCAGCCCAGCGAAGCCGTGACCATTAACCTGTTGCCCGACTTAGACGCTTACGAATGGCTGAAAACACAACAGCAGCAACAACCTAAAAGCCAACTCAACACCGTTTTACAAGCACACTTCCCCAAACGCGTTGTTACCGCATTAGCCGAGCACCACCAATGGCCACTCAGCAACAAACTGGCCGATACCTCGAACGCACAGTTCCAGACCATAGCCGATAACCTTAACCGCTGGCAGCTCAAGCCCAACGGCACGGAAGGCTACCGCACCGCCGAAGTCACCCTAGGCGGCGTAAACGTCGACGAAGTCAGCTCCAAAACTATGGAAAGCCAAAAGCAACCCGGTCTATACTTCATTGGCGAAGTGCTGGACGTAACCGGCTGGCTGGGAGGCTTCAACTTCCAATGGGCGTGGAGTAGTGGTTTTGCTTGTGGGTCGGAGGTTTAGCTAAGAGTAGTTATTTTTATGAAGCAGGTTTATAAAATTACATACCCCACAGGTAAGATTTACGTCGGTAAAGACAGTATCGGCAGCTATAGGTATTACGGAAGTCCAGATATGCATGTTGTCAACGAGGACTTTTCCAAGCTACCAGAGTCAGTGCGGCAGGATTACACTATTCGTAAACAAATTCTTTGGGAGTCGGAAGATTGCTCTGAAGCTGAACTTTCAGCTAAAGAAGTTGAGTTCATTCGAGAGCTTCGGTCTAACGATCCAGAAATTGGATATAACCGCTGGCCAAAATTCAACGACGACACTTAGTGGTGAACTAGTGCAGCGCCATGAACCAAAGGAAGCTCAAAACAGCAACCGACCCAATGAAAAATATTATGGTTAACGCTTTTGATTCCATTATGGACTTAAAAAACGCAATGACGGTCGAAGCTCCGGTTACTCCGAGAAAGTAACTTAAAGAACTTTCCTTATCTCTTGATTTCATATTTTCACCTTATTAACAGTTCCTGATACTTTCACGCTTGGTCTCTTAATGTCCCTATTAAACTATTGTTAACCGTACCATTCAGTAAGCCAAAATCCAGTATCGAAAGTGTTGCTAAATGTTTTTCGAAGTTAGACTGCCCATCTGAAAAATTCAGTTCTCTTGTTACTTGGGAGGCTACTTTGAAATGTCTGCGTTGAGCGAAAAGGGGAGTCACCGTCCCGTTGGCGAACTATTCGACGAGTAAGCAACAAAAAAGCCCCGAACTTTAAAAGCTAGGGGCTTTTTCAGTAAATTGGGCTCGAGAGGAGACGTCTAGCTACTCGCTGCTTTTTTCTGACGATCCACAACGGCATTTTGCTCTGCAATAGCACGATCGATTACGCGTGCGTAGACACGCTTCTTGTCACGCGATTTAGCGTTATGTACGAAGTTCGACAGGTTCGAACTTTCTGTAGTTTTCTTTTTGAATATCCCAATCATTATTGATTACCTTAATATTTCTACGTTCTAACCCTCTACATACAGTTCTAGTGTAACTTCGAAGGTTCGCTATTTTATCAACTCAAGAAGCTGTTTGCGAGTATATCGTTCTGTTATGTAGCGCTCAATTTCGTCAACGTTGCCATGGTAGAAGCGAGTATGCCCCTTATTGTTTTTGACCAATAAATCTACCTGTATTCGACTGCCAAATTCACCTTTTAGTTCATTTACTACTGCTTGTGCACCTAAGAATTGGTCAACGAATACGGCTGGTTCAATTCTACGACCTTCTTCTTTTTCACGTGCTTGAACAAACTCCCAAGCAAATTCAGGCTTCTGATAAACAAACAGGATCAGGACTTGCCTGTTTTTTCTTAATGAACGCTCGATATTTCGATGCGCAACTCCATAGTTAGACAACGTTCCGTCTAGTAAAAACGATTGGTCATTCTTAAATGCAAAATCCAAAGTTCGCTCAACAATGAAAGAAACCGCTGACTGAAACAAGTATGAGTTAGTACCGCGATACTCCTCGAAATAGTGTCTGAGATCGTCAGGATCTAATCTGACAACATTGTTCGCACCGATCTCATCTAAAAATAGCTTTGACGCTTCGGTTTTTCCCGCTCCGGGTGAGCCCGCCATAAAGACCGAAACAGGCTCTTTCTCAGTTGGAAATTGTAGTTTGTCCGTTAGGTTTCGGGCAATCTGCGTTCTGTTCTCTTTCGCGAACTTAATCGCCCGCTCAGCTATCTGTTCTTCATTTCCTGATAGTTTCATCACTAGTCTATCCTAACCGATGTGCTTTGAGTTTCGCACCAACGTTTCTGCCGGTAAAGTCTAATTTCCCACTCCCCAAATTAACCGTTTCCCGAGCATTAGGTTGTAACTCGCTGCCGTCAAACAAACTTTCCCGTTGCGCTCCAGATTTGCGGTAGAGCGAGGCGTTAAACGTCCGCTGTTGGCACTTAACGGCCATTCGCAGAAAGCCACATTGCCACCTCACAACCCCTCATACCCACCCCAACCTTCAGGGCATTTCCAGTTTTTAAGCCACGGTAGTACTTCGTTCGCCGGCATCGGTTTCGCAATGCCATAGCCTTGCCCCAGCACGCAGCCTAGCTCAACCAGTGTTTTACCCTGAGGCTCGGTTTCGACGCCTTCGGCAATAATGTTGAAGTTAAAGGCATCGGCAAGGCCAATAATACCTTTCACAATGGCCAGGTCGCCTTCGTCTGTCAGCATGTCACGGACAAAGCTTTGGTCTATTTTGAGCGTCTGCGCTGGTAAGCGCTTCAGGTAGTCGAGCGCGGCAAAGCCGGTTCCAAAGTCATCCAGTGACACGGCAATGCCCATTTTTTTGCATTTCGCCAGCACCTCGGCGGCTACATTAATTTTGCCAATGGCGGCGCTTTCCAGCACTTCTATTTCAAGAAACTTGGGTGACACATTGGGGTAATGGCGCAAGTGAGTGTTCACAGAGTCCAGAAACTCGTCGTCCAGCAGTTGCAGCGCGTTAATATTAACGCTTACCGGCAGCTCAATGCCTTGTGAACGCCATTCATTCACCTGCTTCAGCGCTGCGTCGAGTACCCAGTTGCCGACATCAATAGAGAACGGATGCTCTTCAATAATAGGCAGGAAGTCTCCCGGTGGAACCAGGCCTTTTTCAGGGTCGCGCCAACGCAGAAGCGCCTCAACGCCAATAACCTCGCAGGTTTTCATATTGACTTTAGGCTGGTAAAACAGCTCGAGTTCATTATTACTCATAGCCAGTTCCATGCGCTTAATAAGCTGCGTTAACTGGGTCTGCGCTTGCTCTCTTTGGGTATCAAACCAGGTTATACGGTCGCGGCCATTACGTTTTGCCTGATGCAACGACTGGCTCGAATGGCGAATGAGGGTATCGGCATCGTTGTCGTCCTGCGGATAGGCCGTAACCCCAATACTGACCGTAATATCCATCGTGTATGAGCCAACCGTAACGGTTTCTGACAAGTCCGACTTTATGCGCTCGAGTACTTCATTAACTTTCAGTTCGGTTCCGCCACCTTCAATCACCAACAAGAACTCATCGCCACTGAGGCGGCCGACAGTGTCCCCGTCGCGCAAGGTTGCGCTAAGGCGTTTGGCGAGTTTTTCTATCACTTTGTCGCCAACGGTATGGCCAAACTGCGCATTAATATTCTTGAAGTTGTCGACATCTATTGAGGCCACCACCACTATTTCGTTTTTACGGCTGGCAATGCTTAAGGCGTGCTCTAAGCGGTCGCGCACCAGCAGAATATTGGGTAAACCAGTCAGAGCATCGTGGTAGGTTCGGTATTCTAATTCCCGCTTATGAGCAAAGCTGCGTTCGGTCACATCGGAGCTAATGCCGACAAAGTTTTGCACCTCGCCTCGCTTATTTTTAATGGCGCTCATGGATGCCAGCTCCGCATAGAACTCACCATTTTTACGACGGTTCCAAAGCTCGCCCTGCCAAAAGCCGTCTTTTATCAGTTGCTGGAACATGGCTCGATAAAACGACTTACCCTGACGCCCCGACTTTAAAAAACGAGGGTTCTTGCCAAGCACTTCACGTTTTTTATAACCGGTAATGCGCGTAAACGCGGGGTTCACATCGAGAATGCGACCATCGGTGTCGGTAATAGTAATGCGGTCCTGCGTATGCTGAAAAACCGAGTCGGCCAGCATAATTTGCCGACGCACGTAGCGTAAAATTAGCCAGCTTAAAAACAGCCCACTGAGCAAAACAATTGGGGAAATAATGGCGTAACGCCACAACTCGTTTGTGGATGACACATAAGAGTCCGACGCGGCTTCCTTAATGGACGTTATTAACCGCTGCTCGACAGCCTGAACCGTCGTGATAAGTTGGGTTTGCTGGCTTATCCAGGTTTCTGCGTCCATAGCCTGCAGCAGTTCACCGGGCGTGCGGGTCGCTAACAGTCTTTGACGAAACTCGGTGGTTAGTGCCGACAGCTCGTCCGCTGGTTTAAGTGCGGTTTGGCTTTCAAAACCAATAAGTAAGCTACGTTGGCGACCGGCGTTATAAGCCAGTCTGCGAATGTCATTCTGACTGATTTCGCCGGTGACTAATGCCTTACCGACAATAGCTCGTTCTTGCCCCAGCAGCTCTCTTAATCGGTTTAATATAAAGTAAGCATTTACTTCCCGGGAAAGGCTAACAATAGGTAAGTCACGCGACAATTCGCTGAGCTGACTGTTGGTCTGTTGAATAACGCTGGTATAAAACTGAATAGCTTCGTCAGCGGTTGCGACTTTGTTGTCGACACGTTCCCGCATGACCGGTAACTGACTGAGCGCATCGGCCGTTGTTTTAAGGCTCTGGTAGAGCGATTGGGTTTCCGGAGTAATTTTAACCGAGCTCAACTGCTGCTTTAAGTGCTCTAACTGCTCATTGGTTCTTTCACGGCTCTGCGCAAGCCTGGCTCGAAACCTTTCGGCGCCAGCATCAGTAATTAAGACACTCAAGCCGCGCTCACGCTGCAATGTGCCTACGAGCTGACCGGCCGCTGTCACCAGCGTAATATTATCATTGAGTGCATCTAGCCTGTTTACCGACTGACGCAGCTCCAGAATGTTAGAGCCTGACATCCAGATGATAGCGATAATCGGCAATAGCAAAGCCGCTGCAAAACGATACGAAAGTGGCAGTTTGTCGAATAATTCGAGCGCGCGATATGAAATACGCTTTCTCCCCCGCAAGTTGAATTCCTTTTTAATCACTTACTTTTTGTAAGTGTATAATAAAACTAACCTGAATGAGTGATCTAAAACTGTTAATTCCGCTATAGTAGACAGAAGCTTACCGTTTGGAGTCGTACCTTTATGAAAACATGGATTCGTCTTAGTGCAACAGCCTCTTGTATGTTTCTTTTTACAATGGCTCACGCACAGCAGCTGTCCGAAATGCAACAATGCCTACTCGATAAAATGAATACGGCAGAAGCAACGAAAACGACCATTGCAGATGTTCGCAGCCAGTGTGAAGAGCAATTACGCAGTGCTGAAGACGAGGAAGTGGTTGAAGTCGATGCCGTGGAAGAGCCAGGTGTGCTCACCAACAGAATGAAAAGTGAAAAGGTCACTCAGTTTGACCCTTACGTTCTTACCCCACACCGCCGCAACTATATGCTTCCCGTGCTCACGACGAACAATATCAACCGCATTCAGTACGCTGACATAGAAGGTTATAAGCAAAACCTCGAAGAATACGAGTCAAAGTTTCAGCTAAGCTTTAAAGTACCGCTCAATAAAGAAAGCTTGTTGTTCGAAGATGACCAGTTTTTCTTTGGCTTCACTGTGCAGTCGTGGTGGCAAGTTTATTCGGACAATATTTCTAAGCCGTTCCGCGAAACTAACTACATGCCTGAGTTTTTCTACGCAACGCCAACCGGATGGCATCCGTTTGGTACCAATACGGCCTTAGTGTTTGGGGCTGAACATTTGTCGAATGGTCGCAGCCAACCACTGTCGCGCAGTTGGAACCGCTTCTACGCTCAGTTTGTCGTTGAAAAAGGCCGTTTTGTGTTTTCGCTTAAGCCGTGGGTTCGTCTACAAGAAGACGCAAAAACCGACCCGCTTCAGTCCAGTGGTGACGACAACCCAAATATTACGGACTATGTTGGCAACTACGAATTCACTACCGCATACAGCGATGGTGACTTCGAGTACATTTTAAAGCTTAACCACGCCATAGACACCGGCAGAGGCTCCGCCGAGCTTAACTGGACGTTTCCACTCGGCGGTAAGTTTATTGGTTATACGTCAATTTTCACCGGATACGGAGAGAGCTTGATTGACTACAACCACAAGCAAACTCGCTTCGGTATCGGTATTGCGTTAAATAACGTACTTTAACGATTAAAAGCTGTAGGCGGCTGACAACCAAAGACGTCGGCCGTCTTCAACATAGCCGTATTCTTCCACACCAATCTCTTTGTCCAGTAAGTTATAGATACCTGCCGCTAACTTTAAATCGCGCGTGACATAATAGTTCACGCCTAAGTCCGCCAATGTGTAGGAAGGCGCAACCAATACGTCCTGCGAAGGGCCTGTTGTTGGCTGACTCTCCTCACCACGATAATGCACACGTAACCAACTGTTCCAACGTTTATTCGGCTTCCAGTTTAACGATGTTTGTATTAAATGCTTAGGCAATTGGTTTAAAGGGTCGCCTGCATATTCGCCCGACTTTTGCTCAGAGTCGGTGTACGTGTAGTTACCTTTAACTGACCAATGGCGGCTTAGTCGTGAATTAAACGTCAGTTCCACACCTCTCGTAACCGCTTCATCGATATTCACGCGCGTAGTTGGCATTGAGCCAAACTGATTCGGTCCGGCATCGCAAACCGTTGCAGGGCAGGCAACTCGAGTTATTTTATCGTCAAACTGGTTATAAAAGACGGTTGCGGAAGTCGACGTGTGACGGCTCCAGTCGGTATACAAACCCAATTCATAGTTGGTTGAGGTTTCTGCCTCTAAGTCTGGGTTACCATAAACATCGCCGCCGCGACTGACCTGGCCCCAATCGGGTGTGGTTTCACGTAAGCCTGGAGCTCGGAACCCCGTTGAAACACCACCTTTTATGGTTGTTGCGCGACTCAAAGTATAAACACCGTAAACGCGAGGGCTCCAATGGCCGCCGAAAATATCATCGTCGTCGTAGCGCACACCTGTAGTTAAGTCGAAACCTTTAAACAACGGCCAGGCCGTTTCTGCAAATACCGACCATTGCGAGCCCTCTACTCGGGTACGATCACTGACTTGGTTGCTGGTTAAGTCTTCCAACTCTTCCTTAAAGTAGGAAACCCCGGTATTGACTGAATTGTCATCAAATAGCGGTAAATTCCAGTGACTCTGAAAGTCGGTATTAGTAATAGTCATTAGACGCGCTTCGTTTTCATATTCGTCGCGTTTTAAATAGCTGCGGGCGCCCACTAACCCCCATTGCCCGTTGTGAGCAATGGACACGGAACTACTGTCATAGACGGTACTTGAAGACTCAGGACACCCGCGGCGACCACATTCTTCACCCGGCGCCAGCAGCTCAACCGTTTTTCCTAAAGACGCGTTAATTGTTTGCTTCGCCGTACCCACCTCAAACAGAATTTCATGGTCCCGGTTTGGTGTATACGCCAATTTCATGTCCGCATCTTGCGCCGTTTTATCTCGAAAACCTTCGACAATTTCATCTTCTAGTCGACGCGTGTAGCCTGCTGATAGCTGAAGCCCTAAAGTATCTTTTATGAGTGAGCCTGCCGTAAAAAAATTTGTCTGATAGCTGTTACCCGACTCCGATCGTTCCTGCAACGTACCATCAACTTTAATTTCAGAGCGCCATTCGTCCGGAGTTTTACGCGTAATGATATTAATAACGCCCCCAATTGCATCTGAACCATAGAGTGAAGACATCGGCCCTCGAATAATCTCAATACGGTCTATAGCGGCCAGCGGTGGCGTCCAGGCACCTTCCACACCCGGACCGTCGCTGTTTGGACGGGTTTCACGAGAGCTCTGACGCTGACCATCGACCAAAATTAAGGTGTAGTTCGCCCCCATGCCCCGCAGACTAATGTCCTGACGATCACCACCGCCTGTCACCACGACGCCTGGTGCATCGGTCATGGCATCGGTTAAGTCTTTATAAAAACGCTGTGACAATTCACTTTTGTCGATGACAGAAATAGAAGCGGGTGCCTTTTTAATGTGCTGAGCAACGCCTGAAGCAGTAACCACCATGACTTCCATATCTTTGTGTTTGTGGCGTCGTTTTTCGCGATCGTCGTCTGCACCGTCCTGTGCATGAGCGGTACCCAAGGCAGAAAAAATAGCCATTGAAAGTACACCCAGTTTCAAGCCATTCTTAATAACGTTCACAAATCGCCCCTTTATTTAAATGAGAATAATTTTCATTGGCGATCATAAATGTTAAGATAAATTCATCAACGTCGAAATTCTGAAATACGTTTTAAGCAGGACTAAAACATGAACCCAAAAATGATTCGGTCAATGAAGGCCTTTACCAGAACTGTCGAGTTGAACAGTATGAGTGGGGCCGCAAAGGAACTGCACATGACGGTATCTGCGGTTAGCCAACAGTTACAGCGCCTGGAAAAAGACAACGGTATAGCGCTGTTCCACAGAAACACTCGAACGCTAACGCTGACCGAAGCCGGGAAAGTGTTTTATCAGTCGTGCTTAGATATGCTTAGCATTGCGTCGCGTAATCAGGAACAGTGGGAGGCGTTGACCAAAACACCACAAGGGCAAATTAAAATGATAGCGCCTGTTGGTTTTGGTGGCGGGTTGCTTAGTGAGCCGTTAAAGCAGCTGCAACAAGAGTTTAAAAATGTCCATTTTCAGCTGCACATGACCGACGAGCCTGTTGATTTAATTACCGCTGGTGCAGACTTGGCCATTCGGATTGGCCCTCTTGCCGACTCATCGCTTTATGCAAGGCACTTAGTAGATTGGAACATGATTCCTTGTATTGCTGCTTCGCACCCGGCTGCACAGAACACTATCAACAGTTTTGACGACCTTCCCGAAGACTGCTTTATTGGGCATATGTCGAACTCTTCAGAGCTTGAATTCCCGCAACCGAAAATCATGCTCAACAACATGCAAACTGTGGTTCAGCTAACACTGGATGGCGTCGGCTATGCGTTACTGCCAGAGCCTGAGGTTAAGCACCATATTGAAAGTGGTCACTTACTGCGTTTACTGCCAGATTGGCAAGGCAGTCCGTACAGCGTGCATGCGGTGTTGCCAGTTAAGGACAACATCCCGGCAAAAACTGAACGGACTTTTGAGGTACTAAGCGAGTTCTTTCATAGCCTGTAAGGACTGCTGAACGTCACTGTCGCCTGACATCAAGTCAAAGGCTTTATGTTCTGTTCCTGATTCGTCAAGGCAGCGAAACAATACGTTCGCTACATCTTCACGAGGCACTGAGCCCGGAGCCAATGACTCTCCAACAACCACCTTACCGCTGGCAGGGTCATCCGTTAAGGCCCCGGGACGCACTATCGTCCAATTGAGGCTGCTACGCATTAACTCTTTGTCGGCATAATGTTTCGCCGCATAGTAAGGTAATAGCTGTTCAGCCCAGTTTTCGCGGTTATTAGCTTGCCATGCGCTGACCATAATAAAGCGTTTCACGCCGATGTTCTCAGCAGCTTCAACGGTTTTCACGGCGCCGTCTAAATCTACTAAAAGCGTTTTGTCATCACCCGTGCTAGCCCCGGATCCTGCTGTGAATACAACCGCATCTGCGCCATTAAGAGCAGTCTGCAAGTCGTCAACGGAACCCTCTAAGTCGGCTAACCTGGCTTCAACACCTTTCTCTTCCCACGATTGTTTTTGTTCCTGCTTCCGTACTACAGCAACAACCTTGTGTTTGTCGTCGTTTTGCAATTGTTCGACAAGATGCTGACCAATTTTTCCATTCGCACCGATAACCGCAACTTTCATAATTCACCTCCAATTTTAACTGTCTGATCATACGCATTGAAGGCCCGGATTAGATCGCTACGCTACTTTGACCAAACAATGCAGTTTCGGCCTGCGTGCTTGGCTTTGTACAGAGCCTGGTCGGCGCGGCGGTAAATGCTGGACACATCGTCATTTGTCTCGCTGGTGGTCGCGCCGATGCTCACTGTTGGGTTAATGACCTCGCCGGAATCCAGGGTTACAACGGTTTTCTCTACTGCTTCGCGAACACGCTCTAGTACTGCTGAGGCGTTGTCTTTGTCCGTGTAGGGCAGGATAATCATAAACTCTTCGCCACCGACCCGAATCACAGTGTCACTGCCTCTTAAGCTGTCGTTCATAGCGTTGGCACCAGCTATCAGCACTTGGTCACCGACGTCATGACCATAGGTGTCGTTAATGGACTTAAAGTGGTCAAAGTCGATAACGGATACGACACAGCAACTGTCTTTGTAGTGGGTTGCCAGCCCCTGCTCCAGCATTTGCATACCTGCTGAGCGGTTTTTTAAGCCAGTAAGGGAGTCAGTGTAAGCAATTAACGCCATATCATCGCGTTGACGCATGAGATCTGATCGCACAGCTTGCTCTGCAATAACGGTCTCAACGGCAGTTCCCATCATGCGAACCATCTCAATTTCCAGCTCACTGAAGGCTTCCCGGCGTGTCGTTTTCTTAGCAAAGCCCAGTACGCCCCAAACAACGTCATTAATAACAATTGGAGTACCGAGATAGGACTGTAGACCATAAGTTTGGAAGGACTTGTGGTCTTTAAAGCGTTCGTCTTTGTCGGCTTCGTTGGTATGAACCAACTCGTTCTCTGCTAACACAACCGAGCAATAGGTTGTGTCTAAAGGCAGCTGGGTGCCTGCTTCCAGGTCTAACTTTGCCGTTTGCACCCACTCAATGGTGTATACGCCATCAATGATGGAGCTTGCGGTGCCAATATCTACGTCTAAATAGTCCACGCCAAACTTTAAAAGTTCGTCAATAGAGGCAGGGTCAATTCTACGACCGCGCTTGTGAATAATGTCATGAATGGTGCGATTAAGTCGACAGAAGCATAGTACTCTGTCACGTCTTCAATAATGGCATAAAGACCGACGGTCTTATTGTTTTCATCCAGCTCAGGAATATAACGGACATCTAAAAAGCATTTGCGACCGTCCCTGAATTTGACGGTTTCCGAAAAAGAATTAACCTTACCGCTTTTAAAAACTTTGTCGTGCCGCACTTTAACGCGGGCGTAAGGCTCGTCATCCAGAACATCAGCGACATAGCGCCCCAGCATATGCGCCTTTTTAAGGCTAAAGAACTGGCAGTAAGCTTTATTGACATAACGGTAGCGCCGCTTTTCATCAATGAAAGCGACCATAGTGGGTAGCTTTTCCAGAATTTTATTCGATAGCTGACGCTCTGGCATAATATTCACCTTTAATCTTCAATAAAGAATAGCCTACGCCATTCAATTCATCAGCCCAAGTTAACCGTTTAAAATCTTTACAAAAAACTCGGCCCCTTTGCGACGGCAAAATTCGATATTGCGCTCGGGTATAGACTCGGGGTCGTCGTACTGCTCAATCGCCTTTTCTAAACTCGCTTCGCGTAATAAGTGCAATGTCGGAAATGGAGAGCGGTTAGTGTAATTGGCCGGGTCGTCCTGTGGCTCACCGTCAAAGCAGTAGTCTGGATGAAAATGCGCTAGTTGATAAACGCCTTCATAGCCTTCCTCTATAAGCAGCGCGTCGGCCATGTCGACCAAGCCTAAAAAGCCATGAAAACCTTCGAAACCCTGGGGAATAATAAAAAGTGTGGTCTCGGTTTCAGGTGTTTCGTCTAAGTGCTTCGCTTCATCCAGCAACTGTTGTAACACTGAAGCTATGTCCGGTTGCTCTGCAACAGCGTAGCGAATACTTTTGCGCTCAACTTCGCGGCGCGCAAACGGGCAGATATTGTATTTCACAATAAGCTGTTGCACCCAACGCTGGGTTTGCTCAATAATCGTAGGTATCTCGGCTGTCATTTTAGTATCACCAAAAGGAGGCTTCTGTATATGAAGTCTTTAGAGCTCAAAGTTCCACCCGTCATTGTTGTTGCCATAGTGGCTGGACTTATGTGGTTAACGGCGCATTATACCGCAGAGTTAAACGCTTTCTATGTTGGCCAGCGTGCTGCGGCTATTTTCTTGCTGGTACTGGGTGTATTACTGCCTTTACTCGGTGTTATGAGCTTTCGCCGCGCGAAAACGACGGTCGACCCGAGAGACCCGAGTAAAAGCACCGAACTTGTCACAACAGGCATTTACCAGCGAACCCGAAACCCAATGTATCTCGGCTTTTTCTTTATGTTAATGGCCTGGGCCGTGTTTTTAGGCAGTATTCTGTCGTTATGGGGGCTGGTGTTATACGTTGCGTACATGAGTAAGTTTCAAATTCAGCCGGAAGAGCGCATTCTCACAGAAACTTTTGGAGAAGCCTACAAGAACTACTGTCGGGAAACCGGCCGGTGGTGGTAGTCATTCACTCAGTAGCGCAGAGACTCTTTCTTGCAGTGTCGGAATAATGCTGTCCTCAAACCATGGATTTCGTTTTAACCACAAATTATTGCGTGGGCTTGGGTGCGGCAGCGGCAAAAGCTCTGGCCAATAACTCTCCCAGTTTTTTACTCGCTCGGTGAGCGTTTGTTTTGGTTCGTCAATGTGCCAACTTTGTGCGTACTGCCCAATGGCCAATGTCAGTTCTAAATTAGGTAGCTGCTGCAATAGTTTCTGCCGCCATGCCGGAGCACATTCTGGCCTTGGTGGTAAGTCGCCGGACTTGCCGGTACCCGGATAGCACAACCCCATAGGAATAATGGCCAGCTTTTCAGCGTCATAAAAAGTGGCTTTATCAATGCCCATCCACTGGCGCAGCCGGTCGCCACTGGGGTCGTCAAACGGCTTACCTGAGGCATGGACACGCCGGCCGGGGGCTTGGCCTGCCACTAAGATCTTCGCATTAGGGTGTAACTGGACAACCGGCCGAGCTCCCATTGGCAATTCAGGTTCGCATAGCGTGCATTGACGAACCTCTGTCAGCAAATTTTGCCAGGAGCTCATGATTACCTCATTGATTATTTCTCAATAAATGCCTGCTCTATAACGTAATCGCCTTGTTTGCGCGAAGTGGCTTTTGTAAAGCCTCGCTCATTCAGTATAGCCATTAAGTCTTGCAGCATAGCGTCATTACCACACAGCATAAAACGGTCATGCTCGGGGTTCAAATCGGGCATGCCAATGGTGCGCGTCAGTGTGCCTGAAGTCAGTAAATCAGTAATTCGCTGCTGGTGTGCTTCATCTCTGAATGGCTCACGCGTAACGGTTGGGTAATAAATCAGCTTCTCTTTTACCCAGTCACCAAAAAACTCGTTATTCGGTAAGTCTTCACCGATTTCTTTTTGATAGGCCAATTCAGAGACATAACGTACACCGTGCACGAGAATCACCTTGTCGTATTGCTCGTAGATATCCGGATCTTTAATCACACTCATGAACGGCGCTAGCCCTGTACCGGTACTCAGCAAATACAGGTTTTTACCCGGTAGCAGATGCCCCGGAACAAGGGTGCCGGTAGGGCGCGTCGACAGCACCACTTCATCGCCAACCTGAATATGCTGCAAACGTGACGTTAATGCGCCGTCGGGCACTTTTATGCTGAAAAACTCCAGCTCTTCTTCATAGTTGGCGCTGGCAATTGAATAAGCGCGCAGCAACGGCTTGTCTTCAAGTTGCAGTCCCATCATTACGAACTGGCCATTTTCGAAAGTGAAACTTGGCTTACGGGTGGTTCTAAAACTGAATAGGGTGTCATTCCAGTGGCGTACCTGAGTGACGGTTTCGGCAATAGTACTTCTCATGAAAACTCCTGCTTCTAACTCCAGCTCTTGGAGGGACTACGGCAAAAGTGACGCTTTGCGTTTAAAAACTAAAAAATCACTTAATTATTTCTAAATTGCGAATAAGAATGATTTTCATATAGACTAACGCCATATTCATTAAACATCAAATAAAAACGTTGGTTCAGCCAATTCTAACAGCAGTAATTTATGGCGCGCAGAAATAGATCAAGAAAACGCGGCTGGTCATTAAAGGACTGGCACTGGATAAGTTCGGCGGTGTGTCTTATTGGCATGCTGCTGTTCTCTGTCACCGGTATTACGTTGAATCATGCGGGGTGGATAGAGTCTGCACCTAGCATAGAAAGCCATGAAGGGTCTCTCCCTCAAACGGACTTGGAACGGCTGGTGAATGCGTCAGGGAATGACGCTCTGCCAGCTTCCTTTCATCGTTGGTACGAAACAAAGACACATAACAGCATCAGTTCAAATGCCCAAATTGAGTGGAGCGATTACGAAGTGTACGTCGCTATGCCCCGACCCGGCGGGGACAGCTGGTTCAGTGTCGATTTAGCCAGCGGTGCTTTTTATTCTGAAACTACCGACAGGGGTTGGATAGCTTATTTTAACGACTTGCATAAGGCCCGAAATACCGGGCTCTTGTGGAGCTTATTCATCGATATTTTTGCGATTGCCAGCATTGTTTTCACTATTACGGGGTTATTGCTTTTGAAAAAGTACAGTAAGGGCCGCAAATCGACCTGGCCACTGGTCCTGGCCGGATTCATCATCCCATTTTTCGCAGTCATTGGTTCTGCTCATGCTGCGGAAAACGAATTAACCGTAGAAATTCCGCGTCTGTCTGTGGCTGAGTATCACGTGCCTTATGTCGCGGTTTGGTTAGCCAACGAGCGTCATCAGCGTGTTGTCGATATTGCGGTGTGCTATGACGTAAACCTTGAAAATGACGAAGGGGAAAAGTGGCTGAAAGACATGCGTCAATGGTGGCGCCGCAGTGGGCGCATGACCGATATGCCAATAGACGGCGTGTCCGGCGCGACTCGACGCCCCGGCGTTCAACGGGTCGACTTAACTCCCATGCTGAACCAATTACCTGAGCTAAGTGAAGGTGAATACTACCTATACGTAGAAGCTGCTCGTGAGCTTGGCGGTCGTGAAATGCTGCGCCTGCCATTGTCTTTACCTCTTAACCACCCAATATCCATAACAGACAGCGGCGAGCATGAACTCGGCCGTGTGTCCTTAAAACTGGAGCCTTAAGCATGAAATTATCTTCTGTAATAACGACAAGTCTTGCCGTACTGACGCTGTTCGCCAGCGCCAGCAGTGAAGCACACCGTGTATGGATTAAGCCAAGTGCTACTGTTGTCTCCGGCGACTCCGAATGGGTCACCTTTGACGCGGCTATTGCAAATGGCATTTTTTATCCCGACCACTACCCATTGAGCTTAGACCGAGTGGAAGCGATGGCGCCGGACGGCTCTGCGGTAACATTAGAGAATGGGTACAAAGGCAAACTACGCTCTGTCTTTGACATAGAGCTCGAAAAAGAAGGCACCTACACGGTGTACTCAGCCAGTTCAGGATTATCGGCTCGCTGGGTAGACGATAACGGCGAACGCCAATACTGGCCGCCACGTGGCTCCCGCAAAACCAATGATGATTTCTATAAAGAAGTCCCTCAGGACGCCAAAGACTTAGAAGTCAGTGAACGCTCACATCGAGTTGAAGCTTTTGTAACGTCAGGCGCACCGACCTATGACACTTTGGGTCCAACCGGTAAAGGCTTAGAGTTGGAGCCAGTAACGCACCCTAATGACTTATACACCGGCGAAAACATTACCTTTAAATTCACGATGGACGGACAAGCCGCTGCAGGTACTGAGCTGGTCTTGGTGAAAGGTGGTGAACGGTATCGCGATCGTTCAGAGCCAACCAAGCTGACAACCAACGAAAAAGGCGAAGTCAGCTTCTCTGTTGAAGAAGCGGGTATGTACTGGCTAGAAGCTGAATACGCCGATAACAACGGCAAAGCCCCGGCGACCAAACGCCAGGGCTCTTATGTTGCCGTGTTAGAAGTGTTGCCGATGTAATTAATCGGCAGTGACAACCGGCGGTTCGCTTAGACGGACCACGCCCAGTGTATTGGCGTCGGTGCCGAACCAAATGGAGTCGGTGCCTTCGTCATAGAACATGTGACGAACGGTACCGCCGCCACTTTCTAGCTCGATAGGCTCTGAAAATTCGTGGGTTTCTGTGTCAAAACCCACTAGACGATTCGGCTGCACACCCGTTTCGACAAACCAAACGTCATTGCGCTTGTCGACCGCCATACCGTATGGACGAGAATTACCGGCAGCAGGTGCACGCCAGTCTTTGTTGTCGCCAGTTACCGGGTCGTAGCTACCGACATACCCTTGGTTATAATCGACATACCAGAGCGTGCCGTCATCGGTCATACCCAGGCGGCGAGGTCGCGACTTTTCTCTATCCAGTTCAAATTCTTTTAGTTTGCCATTCTCGACGGTTGCGAGTTTATTCGTACCAAACAACGTCGCCCAGGGGCGGTCGTTTTCAACGATAAGGCCATAAGGTCGTGCTGACTCTGTCGGCACTTCCCACAGCATCATTTCACCACCATTGGTTTCTAAAAAACCTATTTGATTACCGCCCTGAACCGTAAACCAAATGTCGCCAGCTGCGGTGAAGTCCATTGTGTGGCTGTCTTTAGGGCCGCTGCCGGGTAATTCAAATTGCTTAATATCGCCAGTGCCTGGATCAATAAGGCCTATGTGTTCTTTTAGGTTCCCGGCGTACCAGGCGCCCCTGTCATCGACAATAACGGTGTGAGGACCTGCGCCGTCAGGCAAGTCGTAGCGTTTGAACTCTTCTGTTTCCGGGTTAAAGGTTGCTGCGTAGTGGCTTCCCTGACCCACAAACCAGACCGTGCCGTCATGCACCCAGGGGTCACGAGGCCGGGAGTCCTCCCACGGCACCTGCCATTCCTGAATATCTGCATTCGCTAATCCAGACTCTTTGTGGTCATCACTGTTCGCCGGCGCACTGCTTATTCCCACCAGGCCAACGACTACTGCACTTGCTAAACTAAGGTACTTCATCGTTATGCCTCCTGAAATAGGTGTTCATCTAAATATTGCACCCGATCGTAACTTATGCAATGTTCATTGTATAAATAGTAAACGGCGGGCTTTGTATGCTGGATCAATGGCTTATTGGTATTATCTTGCTGGCAATGCTGGCCTTGTTCGTCATTGATAAATGGCGCTATGACTTAGTTGCCATGATGGCGCTGTTGTCGGCAGCCGTTTGGGGGTTAGTTCCAGCCGCTGAAGTTTTCAGCGGTTTCGGTAATGCGGCCGTTATTACCGTTGCTGCGGTACTTATCATTAGCCATGCATTATGGCGCTCGGGCGTGGTTGACGCTTTAGCTTCAGTCATGAAACGCGCAGGCGACAAGCGCTGGATTCAAATGATAGCGCTGACATCGGTCACCACCATTTGCTCCGCCTTTATCAGCAACACCGGCACCATGGCCATAATGATCCCCGTTGCACTCCAGCTGGCCCGAACCAGCGGCAATAACCCCTCGAAGCTACTGATGCCCATGGCATTTGGCTCTTTGCTTGGCGGCGCGATAACCATGGTAGGTACACCTCCTAATATTATTATTGCTGACATTCGCCGGGAAGCCATGGGGGAATCTTTTGGCATTTTCGAGTTTACTCCTGTGGGCTTGAGTATTGCCGTTGCCGGCCTGTTATTTATGTGGCTACTCAGCCACTGGTTGGTTCCTGAAAAAAGTGGCAAGTCCAAGTCAGAGTCTCTGTACGATGTCAGCAGTTACCTTACTGAACTGTATGTCCCGGAAGAGTCCGGGTTTATTGGCGAAACGCTGTATGAGTTGGAAAACCGCACCGAAGATGACTTTGTTATTGTCGCGCTGCAACGGGGCGAAAAACGCTGGTCTGCACCCGCCCGGTATCTGCGTTTAAAAGCCGAAGACGTATTAATTGTCGAAGCCAACGCAGAAACCATTCAGCACGTTATTGACGGTACAGGACTGGAGCTTAACGCCGAAGAAGACATTGATGATCGCTTCTTAAAGTCTGACGATATTACCGTCATTGAAGGTATTGTTGGCCACGATTCACGGCTTATTGGTCGCTCTGCCGCCGACATTAAACTGCGCAGTCGCTATGGCATAAACGTTTTGGGTGTAGCGCGGGAAGGTCAAAAACTGGGGACAGCGCTCGGTAACATCCGTTTCAAACCTGGAGACGTGCTGTTACTTCAGGGCGACGCCGAAATATTGAATGACGTGTTTCAACGCTTTGGCTGTTTCCCGCTGGCTCAACGAAGCCTGCGCATTGGCTCTTCTAAGCAACTGATGTTGCCGCTGGGTATTTTTGCCGCAACGATTTTATCGGCCGCCTTTGGATTACTCTCGGTGCCCGTCGCCTTCTCATTGGCTGCCGGACTTATGGTAGTGACTAATATTCTACCCCTGCGAGAGCTATATGACGCTATCGACTGGCCTATTATTGTGCTGCTGGGAGCAACCATACCGCTGGGTTCAGCATTAGAGCGCAGTGGTGCTGCCGATACCATTGCCAACGGGGTGCTTTATATCAGCTCTGGTGCGCCTGAATTTGTTGCCGTTGCCTTGCTGCTGGTTGTTACTATGCTGCTGTCGAATATTGTTAATAACGCTGCTGCCGCTGTACTTATGGCGCCTATCGGCATAAGCATGGCGAACAGCTTCGCCGCCAGTATGGATCCCTTTTTAATGGCCGTCGCTATAGGTGCGGCCGTTCCATTCTTAACGCCAATAGGCCACCAATCGAACATTTTAGTCATGGGGCCGGGCGGCTATAACTTCAGTGACTACTGGCGGCTTGGCCTGCCCCTGTCGTTGACTGTCGCCGCCGTGGCTCTGGTCATGATATTGCTGGTGTGGCCGCTGTATTAAACGCGCTCTTTATAAGGCAGGTAAGTTCGCAGTGTTTTTAGGTGCTCGCGTAACGCGGTGCTTTCATCCCGACAATACTGCTCAATGGCGTCGTTAAGAGGAGATGGCGTAAATCGGTAAAAACCTTCACGAAGCACCGGCTCAAAGCCTCGGTGCAGCTTATGTTCGCCCTGTGCGCCAGCGTCAAAGTAGCTAAGGTTATGGTTTATGCAGTATTCAATGCCCTGATAATAACAGGCCTCAAAATGCAGAAATTCAAGCTCCTCCTGACAGCCCCAATAGCGTCCATAAAGTGTGTTTTCACTTTTGAAGCACAGTGACGCCGCCACCATTTCGTCATTTCGGTAAGCCGCAAATACAACAATCCGGTCAGCTGCCTGCTCGCCCCACATTTTAAAGGTCGCAGGCGTTAAATAACCGCCATGACCCGAACGTTTTAAATACGTGCGTTGATAAAACCCAATAAACTGATGCCAAAAGTCGTCGGTCAGTTCACTCCCTTGCCAGGTTTTCATTTCAACACCTTGCGCGGTCACCTTTTGTCGCTCTTTGCGTATGGATTTTCGCTTGCGCGACGCTAACGTTGCGAGAAAGTCATCAAAACCGTTATAACCGCGGTTGTGCCAAAGAAACTGGATATCAAACCGTTGCCACCAGCCGTGTTCAACTAACGCCCCGCTGAATTCAGGCTCTACATACAAGCACTGTAGATTGCTGACATCGTGCTCCTGCATCAACGCGGATTCAATAACGGGCAGAATCTCATCGGCACGTATCCCCTGAGCGAGTGCCAGACGAGGCCCCTGACAAGGAGTAAAAGGAATGGCATTAATAAGCTTGGGGTAATATTGAAAACCGTAACGCTCATAAGCCTCAGCAAACGCCCAGTCGAACAAATACTCACCATAGGAATGGGTCTTTTTAAACCACGGCATAATGGCAATCAGTTTGTCACTGTTATCATGTACCGCAACATACTGCGGCAACCAGCCACGCTGCGGCCCAAGACTACCGCCCTGCTCAAGCGCCAACAGGAAATCATATTGCGTAAACGGATAGTTACCGCTGAACAACCGGTTCCAGTCCGCCTTGGATATTGACGTTATTGTTGAATGAACAACAGCGCGCATGGGTTAGGTGCTTACCCTAAAAGTTCGTATCCAGGCGTCAACTGTTATGGTCAGATTTTGTAGCTTTTCTGCCTTCTCTCTGCCTTCTTTACTGGCGCGGTAGAGGTGTGGTGTCATGGTCAGCAGGTTTTTAATGGATTCGTTATTATTCAGTTCAACCTGAAAGTTCACACGCTGTTCAGAAGACAATTCAAAATCTGAGTCGTTTATCGGCAACCTCTCACTTTTACTCTTTAGTTCAGGGTAGATTATGGTTTTTAGCTCCTTTAGATGGTTTTCCGCCGGATCAACCATAATCAATCGACCACCAGTTTTTAATACCCGCTTAAATTCAGCTTCAACAGGGAAGCCAAACTCGCACAAAATAGTATCGACGCTATTGTCTGCCAACGGAATCGCGTTATTAGATGCTACCATCCAGCTCAAGCGCTTATCTTGCTTTGCGGCTGTCTGTACCGCCCATTTTGAAATATCCAAAGCGGCCACACTTAACTCTGTACCTTGTTGCTCGGCCTGTTCAACGAGATAGCGCAAGTAATACCCTTCACCGCAGCCCGCATCGAGTAAAGCCTGTGAGCCCATTGCTAACACTGTATCAGCTAATGCCTGCGCCAGCGGCTGGTAGTAACCTTTATTCAAGTATTCCCGCCTTGCCTGCACCATCGCTTTACTATCACCGGGGTCTTTCGAACGTTTATTCTGTACCGGCAACAAGTTGACGTAACCTTGCTTCGCAATATCAAAGCTATGACCATTGTCGCAGCACCACGTACGCTCATTCAGCTGCAAAGGCTGTTTATCTAAGGGACAAATGAGTTGGTCAAACGGTTGTATCACGGCGGAAGCTCTTATTCATTTTAAAACTTAAGTTTACGGGGTTTCGTGACAAAATTCAGGCACAAAAAAAGCAGCCCGTAGGCTGCTTCTTGCAATTGGGTTCGCTTAAAGCGACTTCAAGTGCTCTATCCGCAAGGAATTACAGCGCTTGAATGTTCTCAGCTTGAGGGCCTTTCGGGCCTTGGGTCACTGAGAAAGAAACGCGTTGGCCTTCAGCTAAGGTTTTGAAACCGTCGCTTACAATCGCGCTAAAGTGAGCAAATACGTCTGCGCCACCTTGCTGCTCGATAAAACCAAAACCTTTTGCTTCGTTAAACCACTTAACAACACCGTTTACTGTATTAGACATAATAATATCCTGAAATTTTTAAAACTATAAAAGTACCGGACCGAGACAATCTCGATGCCGATGATCGTGCGGGGTAAAAAATGTGAAACTTAAAACTACAGGACGAGACGATTACTTCTAATAATGTGACGTAGAGGAGTGTTTAACTATCTGTTTCTTATCCAACGCCGCCCACTGTACGCTCATTTATTATAATGTCAAAGAATATTTTCAATTTATTTTATAAAGCTGATTTATAGTAAAGTCGGCTTAGAAAATCTGCGCCAGCATGCATCGAATAGAACCGCCGCCCAGCTCAATGGTTGGCACGTTAATGGGTACGAGTGTCACCCATTGCTCCAGTTTTTGGAGCTGTTCAGCACTTAAAGCGTTATAAGCGGTTGCAGAAATAGCCAATAATTTGCGCCCATTTACCTCTAACTCCAGAGTATTACCAGCAAAGTGCTCTATTTGATCTTCAGTCAACTGAATCAGCTCTTTACCACTTGCTGCAACCGTATCCATAAAACGGCGCCGCTCTTTGTCATCACGAATCATCTCAGCGGATGCCATGACAAAGTCACTGCCAACGGACATAAGCACATTGGTATGATACACCGGCTTGCCGTCTCGGCTGGTTGCATTGAACGCCACAGGTTTGTAATTCAGTTTTAGGCAAAGCGCTTTCAGCACACTTTCGTGCATACGCTTAGATCGGGCGGCATAAGCAAGCTTATGTTCATGGTCGAACACAATAGACCCTGTGCCTTCAAGAAATACGCCGTCGTTTTCCTGCGCGCTTAAATCAATAAGCTGTTGATAGCCATATTCATTACGAAGAAATTCAATAATGTCCGGACGACGCTCTTTGCGGCGGTTTTCACAATACATAGGGTATAAAACCAGCTCGCCAGAGGCATGAGTGCTGAACCAGTTGTTAGGGAATACCGAGTCAGGTGTTTCTGTGGTTTCATCTTCAAATAAGTGTACCTGAACACCATACTCACGCAGCTTACTGACTGCTTCAGTCACTTCGTTGTAAGCCGCTTCAGCAACGTTAACGCCGTCTTTCGCCAGCGACTGAAAAGCATTATCGCCCATAGTTTCCGGGTTCGATGCAAAGTGATGCGGGCGCACCATAACAACGATATTCGAAGACTGACTCATATAGTTAGGTTCATAGAAAATTTGCGCGCATTTATAGCAAGTTGCAGAGGGCTTAGCAACGGCCAAAAGAAAAGGGCAGTGTTGTTGCACCGCCCTTTCTGTGATTACGCAGTTAACTTACCAAGCGTATTTAAGACTTAGTTCAAAATTACGCTCTGCGCCGAAGAAGCCTTGATTATAGAAGTCGATACTTGAGTAATACTTCTCATCGAACAGGTTATTGACGTTCAGGCTTAGATCTAAGTTCTTACCTGAGAGTGTTCAATATTCAGCAACAGTAAGTTACCAGTTCTAATAGGTTAAACACTTTCACGTGTGGCCCCGGACGTCTCTCTTCCCAGCGTCTGGGGCTTTTTTTTTAATCGGCAGTATAATACTCCACACCAATTTTAATGCGATCGCGCCCGTTCTGCAGGCGCCAGCGGTTGGTATCGCGAAGCGAATAAACACAACCACAATACTCCTGCTGATAAAAACGTTCACGCTTGGCAATTTCCACCATACGGGCAGAGCCGCCTTTTTTACGCCAGTTAAACGTCCAGTAATGCAATCCGGGATAACGCGCAACCGCACGCTGGCCACAGTCATTTATTTGCTGCATGTTTTTCCAGCGTGAAATGCCTAAACAGCTGGTAATGGTGTCAAAGCCGTTTTCATGTGCGTATAAGGCTGTGCGTTCAAAGCGCATATCAAAACAAACCGTGCAGCGCTCACCACGCTCAGGCTCCCACTCGAGACCTTTCACTCGCTCAAACCAGTTTTTGGTGTCGTAGTCGCAATCGATAAAATCCACACCCAGTTTTTCGGCAAACCGAATGTTTTCTTCTTTACGCAGCAAATACTCTTTTTCCGGGTGAATATTCGGGTTATAGAAGAAAATCGTGAACTTGATGCCCGCTTCAGCCATACGCTCCATGACTTCACCCGAGCATGGCGCACAGCAGGAGTGTAGTAAAACGTGGTCGGAGCCTGTTGGCGTTTCGAGTACAATCGACTCTTGTTTTTTCTTGGACATAACTTTTCTGCACTACTGAATTTAAGCAGAGTATAGCCGAAATGAATGAACGCAAAAACCAAAAACCTAAATGACGTATTTGACAGTTCATATAGTTCAACTATACATATGTATATTCAAGTTGGATATACAAAATAGATTATGACCAAAACAACCCTTTTCAAAAGCAATAAAACGCAAGCGGTTCGGTTACCAAAAGACGTCGCTTTTTCTGAAGACGTAAAAGAAGTTGAAGTGTTAGTCGTTGGCGAAAGCCGAATTATTACTCCAGCGAAAACCAGTTGGGCTTCTTGGTTTAGTGGTGAACCTGCCAGTGACGACTTTATGGTTGAGCGTGAGCAGCCTCAAGAGCAGGAGCGCGAGCAACTATGAATTTACGATATATGCTCGACACCAATATCTGTATTTACATTATGAAGAACCGGCCTGCCTACCGATAACCTCTGGTTAACCTCTGTGTCATTTTTGTTAAAATTTAAACAATCTTTACGTTCTCACCCTTTAAATTGTTCATTTTTTGTTATTAAATGTTGCAAATGATGTCAAACGACGTCATTTTCAGGCAGCCAAACGTCGTATCCCCTGCTGCTTTCATTCATGGCTTCTTACAGCCACTCATTAAAAAAATAAGAGACAAATTAGATATGAGAAAAATTCAATATCTTACACTGACTGCTTTAGCAGTATCAGTTTCATCGGCTTTTGCTAAACCTCCTGACCATTCACAAGCGCAGCCGCTGGTAAAAGAGCAGGCTCAAATTCAAGCGCAAGTGGACAGCTCAGCACCTCAGCGTTACATCATTAAATTTAAAAATAATGGTAACGCGGTCAACAAAATGGGCAACAGAGGACGTTCTGAATTGGCCATTTCGCGTGCAAACAACGTGGTCAGAAAAGCTGGCGGTAAGGTAAAACTCAGCATGCGCCACAACTTGGCGGTTGCCGCCGAGCTGACTGAAAAGCAGAGAAAGCGTCTTGAGAAGAACCCAAACATTGAATACGTTGAAGTTGACCGTATCCGTCGTTTTATGGCGCAAGACGTGCCTTACGGCATTAGCCAGGTACAGGCTGATCAGGTCGATGACAGCGTTGCTTCTGCGGCCGCAGGTGGTAAAAAAGTCTGTGTTATCGATTCAGGCTTAGAGCTACCACACGAAGACATGGGTACTTTAGGCGATACTATTAACGGCACGAATGATAGCGGCACAGGCAACTGGTACGACAATGGCGGTCCTCACGGAACGCACGTTGCCGGTACTATTGCTGCACTCGATAACGGTTTTGGCGTTCGTGGCGTTATTGGTAGCGATCCTAACCTGCATATTGTCAAAGTATTCAACTCAAGTGGTTGGGGCTATTCGTCTTCACTGGTTTCTGCTATTGAAACTTGTGCCGACAACGGCGCTGATGTTGTTAACATGAGCCTTGGCGGTGGTGGCTCAAGCCAGACTGAAGCCAACGCGATGCAAAACCTGTATAACCAAGGTGTTTTATTGGTCGCGGCAGCGGGTAACGACGGTTCTGCTTACAGCTCAACTGACCCAATGTCTTACCCTGCGTCTTACAACGCGGTTATGTCCGTTGCGGCTGTCGATAGCAGCAAAAACCTGGCGTCTTTCTCACAGAAGAACAGCCAAGTTGAAATTGCCGGCCCGGGTGTTGATGTTCTTTCAACCTACCCTGAAGGCACTGGTCAGCAAGGCAACTACGGCACCATGAGCGGTACCTCTATGGCATCACCTCACGTTGCGGGTGTTGCGGCGTTGGTTTGGTCACACCACCCAACCTGTAGCGCGCAGGAAATTCGTAGTGTGCTCAACAATACAGCACAAGACTTAGGTGCTGCCGGTCGTGACGTTAAATTTGGTTACGGCTTAGCGCAGTCTAAAGACGCTATTGATTACATTGACGCAAACGGCTGTGACGGCTCAGGCGGTGGCGGTGGAGATCCAGAGCCACCAACAGACAACGAACTGAGCAATGGTCAAACGGTCAGCAACTTGTCTGCAACTACCGGCGATTCTTTGTACTACACATTGAATGTTCCGGCAGGCGCGACAGACCTAAGCTTCAATATTAATGGTGGCTCAGGCGACGCTGATTTATACGTGCGCTTTGGCTCTCAGCCAACTCAGTCAAGCTATGACTGTCGTCCGTATCAAAGCGGTAACACTGAAACTTGTACTATTTCGAACGTACAAGCCGGTACTTACCACGTTATGCTGAACGCATACTCAAGCTTCTCTGGTGTAAATCTGACAGGTTCATTCACTGAACCAAGCACAGGTGGAGGTGATGGCGGCTCAGCTTCAGCAACTGACTTATCAGGTGCCAGCGGTGAGTGGTCACACTACTACGTCGATATTCCTGCGGGCATGTCAGCGCTTAATGTAACCATGTCCGGCGGTTCAGGCGACGCTGATCTATACGTTCGCCAAGGCTCTCAGCCAACTGAGTCAAACTACGAGTGCCGTCCATACCGCTCAGGTAATGACGAGTCTTGTAGCATTGATAACCCAGCTGAAGATCGCTGGTACATCAGCTTAAAAGGGTACAGAACCTATTCTGGCGTCGACTTATTTGTCGAGTGGGAATAAGTTTCTTCGCGAGCTAAAACAACTCCTTGAACTCAAAAGGCGCCAATTTGGCGCCTTTTTTATAAGCTACTCATACCAAACAGCTGACTGTATTGCCTTCGAGCAAAATGGTCGGTCATTCCGGATATATAATCACAAATAACTCGTTGCGGGTTACTGGCCTGCTGGTATTTTTGCAATGTGGAAGGCTGCAGGAGCTGCTCAGGCGTATCGCGCAACGCTTCAAACAGCGCCATAATGATGCGCTGACCTTTAAACTCCATGGCTTTTACCTCGGCACTACGGATCACGTGTTTAAAAACAAAGCGCTTGAGTAATTCCAGAGTATGCTCCGCTTCTGCAGGTAGTGTTGCCTGTAGGTCCAGTTGTGGGTGTTCGAATTGTTGCTGCCGTTCGACGGATATCTGCCGCACCAGGTAGCCAATTAACTTACTAATAGCATGCTTGCGGTCACGGTTATCAGGCGAGAAGAGTTTGTCGTTATAAAATTCCGCCTCGGTTATCAGAAGACTGTCATCGTGCGCCTGTTGTAACACGTCTTCGCGCCACTGACGTTCTGTTACTAAGCCCAGCGCCAGCGCATCCTCTAAATCATGCACGCCGTAAGAAATGTCGTCGGCTAGTTCCATAATCGAGGTATCGAAGGCTTTGAATTGCGAGCGTCGCTTGCCGTCTGTTTCTAATACGGTGCGGAATTTGTCGCGATCGTGCTGCGAAAACTCTTCTAAAATCCAATGTAGAACGTCTTCTTCGTCATCATGAATCGACTTAGGCGGTTTAAATGCATTTAGCGGAGAATCTTTGGTTAAATCTTTTGGCTGTACTTCGCTGTGTAACACCGGATATTTCAAAACACCCAACAAGGTGCGGCGGGTTACGTCCAGACCATGCTGTTCAGAATACTCGCCCAACTTGCTTAAAATGCGTAACGTCTGTCCGTTACCCTCAAAGCCGCCGTGACCTAGCATGTGATAGTTAAGCGCAACCTCGCCGCCATGACCGAACGGCGGATGCCCCAAATCATGCGCCAGACAGGTCGCCTCTATTTGAAAAAAAGACGGGATTTGCTGCGAAATAGCGTCATTATCAGCGTAAGTTTGCTTTAAATGCTCACAAATACCTGAACCAATCTGAGCAACCTCCATCGAGTGGGTCAGCCGCGTACGATAGAAGTCATTGTCGCCCACACCCAGCACCTGTGTTTTCGACTGCAGCCGGCGGAACGCCGAAGAGTGGATGATTCTCGCACGGTCGCGCTGCGAATCACTGTCCGGCGTCGCAGCATTAAAAGGTTTGCTTTCACCTGAGCGTCGTTGAAGCATGGTTTTATTCATGTTGGCAGTCAGTTGCTAATAACTACCCCACAGCAAAACAAATTTTCAGCCATTTGCCCAGTGAAAGATTAGTAAACCCGCTGCTTTTGGTGTGCGTAGTTTAGTAACATAGCCGCTTTTGCCACTTCCATGTCGTTTTCCGAAATAGCCTTGCGCTTTTCCTGCTTAAAATACTCCAGCAAATGATACAAATGCCACAAAGACGGATTACCCTCATGCATTGGCAGGGGAAATTTGGCTAATTCTTTGTCGCGCACTTTGCGCAAATACTGTCGACTCATCTTAAGCTGCTCGCCGGCATCGGACAGTCCAACTAAATCCGGCCCTATCTCAACCAAAACCGCTTGAGGAAGTGACTTTTGCACATCGGAAATTGCACTTTTTATAGCTTCTTTAGCGGAAGCCGCTTCTCGCATGAAGTTGAGCGCCAGTCGTCCTGGTACACCCACCCCTATAACCGCATCGTCACAAGCGCCACCATATAGACTGTCGGTAATTTCGTCAGAAGATATAGTGGCAGGCACGACAAATTTTAAGGTGAAGTCATAGTCATTCATTGTCGTTACCTCCTGAATAAATGCAGTTGTCCACGACTCGTTTCAGCTGTTTCGCATGAGTCTTTTCATTTCTCGGTGTGCTGTTGATAGATGTAATACAGAACTCACCACACCGACACATTGAGCTATTTTGTTTACACATCATTTGGCCCCAACAGTGCCCTTTTCCTCTGTGCTCAACTCGCCAACCGTTCTTCTCTGCGTAACGTAGCGCTATTTCAATTTCCTTTTTTGGGTGTCTCGGCCTACTCATTGCTCCCCCAACACGAATAAAAATAAACCAATACAACAAAGTTGTCAAGCGACAACCATGGTCATATTTAAGCTTTATTATGAGGGATAAAAGAAGGTATCAGGCTCAAGGCTGCAATTCGCTTACATAGATATACGCGCCTACTGCAATACTAACTGGCACACCTCTTGCTGGGTTAACTCATAGTAATCCAATACCCGAGAATCTCGGCAAGTCATTGCCGTTTTTTGCCGCTAACGGACTAGGAGGGGACATGAACGTCAGCACATTACTTAACACAGCAACGAGCCAGGCAGGTTCTTCGCAACAGAGCCGTCAGACCGAGCAGCCGCCAGCACCCGAGGCGAAACAAGCGACACCAGACAATGATGAAACCTTTATCGATAAAGCCTACCGCAGCTTGGTGCTTAACCGCATGGGTGTCGACACCGAGCAACTTGAAGAAATTGAGCAGAAAATTGAAGAGCTGGAGAGTAAGTCGAGCCTGACCAAAGACGAAAAAGATAAGCTTGAAAGCCTGATTAAAGCCCGTGATCAATTGTTTGAGGAAGCCATGCGCCGTCAGGCTGAGGAAGGTAATTCGAGTCAGCCATCCGTTACCAGCAATGGCATTCCCACGGAAATCGCCAATAAATATGACCCTCGGGCTATCTCCCCCGATGACATGAGTTTGTTGGCAAAAGACCTCCACGAAGCAGGCGTAATATCATGGGAACAACGCAGCCGCATGAGCTTTCAGTTCGTGAAAACACACTTCTACAAAACCTATACCCCCGAGTCACAACAAGTCGACCCCAGCGAGCCCATGGACTTTGTAAAAGTTTGGGAAGAACGAGTAAAGGCTAACGAATACTTTAACGTGCCCGCCGATCAAAAAGCCCGAGACCAGGGGATACTGGATGTGCTGCGGCGGGTTTAGTAATCTTTAACCTGCAAGTTGGTCTTAAAAAATCTAAAACTCGCAAATATATCAGTATCGATATAAAATAAACGATAGTTAATTAAGAAAGGTTTCAAGCGATGACATTAAAATATAACAACATATTTTCGGTTGGTTTAGAGGACAAGCCGGAGGAGGCTTTAGAGTTGCAAACTCGGTCTGATCTTATGCTTGTATTAAAAAACATTATCGCAGAGAAGCGCTGGCCTCAGAAAACAGCTGGAGAAAAGCTTGGACTAACCCAACCACAAGTCAGCGATTTAGTTAATGGTCGTATAGAAAAGTTTCGGTCGGATCGCTTACTAAAATGTCTTGGGCAGCTTGGATTTGTATTAAGGCCAAAATACGAGAAACAAACACTCCGAGTCGACGTAGTGCAGCAAACTAAGATGCCTTGTTAAAGCCATAGCTTTCGATTTAGTCGACGGTCAGCTCACCATTCTGCGCTTCTATTTCACTAAGGTATTTGGACTGATGCTGGCGAGCCAGCTTTAACGCTTTATTCGATGCCTGAAGCGCACTTTCCGTGTCATCATTCATGGAATACACGGTAGCCAGGCTGTTCCAAAAGCTAACCCTCTGGTCTTCTTTAACTAAACCTTATCGCAAAATATTAAATGACTGATAAAGCCTAGTTGGCAATTTGTTCTTGAGCTTCCAAGTCACATTCATAGGGCGCTCCCCATGGCTGCTAATAAAAGTCACTGGCCCGCAGGCTTTATAGGCTGATTGCTTGTTTTCTCTAACAAAAAGCTGGAACTGCCAACCGTTGGTGTTGCTCTCGATATAGCGACGTCCGGTAGGCGTATTTGGAGAAGCCGTATTCTGTGATTGCCAATGGAACTTCTCTCGACTGATCGCGTAGTCATTGTAGGCAACACCTTCGTGCACTGCGTCAGCTTTATCCAATGTCACGAACAATAACTCAAGCTTCCTATCTTGAAAGCGGAGTACGCCCTCTCGAAATACTCGACGTTCCTGCTCATTCAAAAAGCCAACTGCAGTCAAAATTTCACGTATTTGATAAGACGCGTGAAGTTTCAAAGGTGTATCTTCGAGCCCAGGCAAAGGCTCAAAAACATAGTTTGTTTTAGCATCTAATAAACGCGCAAGTTCATTGAGCTCAGTGAGTGCTTCAGGTTCCTGCTTCAAAGCTTCAATAAACTCAACACCGCTACCCACGCGCTCGTTCTGGTGATCAATTTGATAAGCCAACATTTGCGCATATTGCTTATCACTAATCGTCCAAGCGTCACTTAAATCGCCACTTGTCGCTTTTTGAATGAGTTGCAGGTAATCAGAATCATCAATATGCAGTAGGCTCATAAAGCGCTTGCTTAGGTAGGTTTCCTGTTCCGTCGCATCACCAGCAATCAACTGAGCTGCACGCTTTAAATTGGTCCAGCCGGTGTTATTACCATTTCCACGGTAAACATCCGTCAGTTCCAGCTGCTGTTCACTAATAAACTCTGACAACGAGACGTTATTGTTACCTTTTATTCGAGCGAAGTGATTCAACTCATTGCGCAGTTGATCCCAACGCTGATTGATCGCTTGACGCAGGCTTCCCAATATCGATTCACGCGCTTCCTTTTGAAGCTGCAAGTAGCAACCACTCGGTAACTTACCAAAACCATTATTCACACCGTCGTAAACTTCTTTACGGGTTAATCCTGTTATTGCACTGTACAGCACATCAAAACGAAAGCCCGCTCGATGTTGGCCGATAAAATCGAGTACTAAACAACTTTCCTTTTCTGGGTGTAGGCGCAGACCTCGACCAATTTGTTGCTGAAACAGCGTAACGCTTTGCGTTGGTCTTAATAGCAGCAGTGTGTCGACAAAAGGCAAATCAACACCTTCGTTATATAGGTCGACCGTAACTAGCACATTAATTTCTTTATTCGCTAATTTTCTAGGCAGAGACATCCGTTCCTCACGTGAGCTTTCTCCATAAATCAATGCCGCTGGAATATTCGCTTCGTTAAACTTTTGGGTCATAAAGCGTGCGTGATCAACGTCGACACAGAAAGCCAATGCGCGAGATTCTTTTATGTTGTTAACGACTTCATCCCAAGCCCTCACCACATTACGTGCACGAGCATCATTCGCAGAGAGAATGTCGTGAAGGTCGCTCCGGCCATCGCCGTTTTTCCAGTTAACTTGCCGGTAATCCTGGCCGTCGTCACACGCATAGTATTCAAATGGTGCAAGTAGCTGCTGATCAAGCGCATTCCATAAACGCATTTGTACCGATGGCGAACCATCGGGACGAGCATCAAAATAGGCTAGAACGTTTTTATTATCTGCTCGCTCAGGTGTGGCTGTCAGACCCAACAAATATTTGGGCTCTGCGCTTGAAACAACCTCATCAAAACTTTGCGCCGCTATGTGATGACACTCATCAACAACCATAACTTGCCAGTGATTTTCCGGATAACGCTCAAGCAGCCTTTGTGAGCGAACACTTTGCACCGTCGCAAACACATGATCATATTGCTTAGGTTCGTGACGTCCTGTCAGTAAGTCGCCAAAGTTTGCGTCTTTTAGAATCTGTCGATATGTAGTCAGTGACTGACTTAAAATTTCCTCGCGGTGTGCGATAAAAAGTACTCGCGGCCGTCCTTTTTCCCGCTCACAAATACGTCGGTAGTCAAAGGCTGCCATAACGGTTTTCCCGGTGCCCGTTGCCGCTACCAGTAGATTTTTAAAGCGTCCGTGGGCTCGCTCATTATCTAGCTGTTCAAGAATGTCCGCCTGAAACGGTTTGGGTGTAATATCGAAGAAAGTTGTAGTGACATGCTCAGGTAAAACTCTTCCGCCAGACTCCCGGCTTAACGCATCTCTCAATGCTGCAACATGTTGACTGTCGTTCGGATCATACGGTTGGAATTCACCGTCTTCCCACAACGTTTCAAAATGTGCTTTAGCACGTGCATACAAGTTTTGTTGCCCGTGTTCGGTAAACTTAACCGTCCACTCTAAGCCTCCCATTAAAGCGGCGCCCGATAAATTCGCACTACCAACATAAGCACTGCCGAATCCGGTTTTTCGCTCAAACATCCAAGCCTTTGCGTGCAGTCTCGTTCGACGCCCATCTAACGATATGCGCACCTCACAATTCGGGAGTCGAGCTAGCATATCCAACGCATTTTTCTCTGTTGCGCCAATGTAGGTTGTCGTCAGCACTCGAATGGATGTTTTACTATGGCCTTCAGCATCGGCTGCGGTAATTTGCTTAAGCACGTCGTAAATTTTCCGAACACCAGAAACCGTGATAAAACTCACTAAAATATCGACGTGATCACAGCTAGAGAGCTCCGAAATTAATTCGTTGAGTAACGCAGGCGAGTCTTTACCCGCAGTAAAGAGCCACGGCTGAGATAAGCCAATTTGAGGCAACTCTGGCTGCTCGCCTTGGCGATAAATGGAGCGTAAAACCTTTGGTGGTGCAGCGATTTCGTCGATAAGTGCTTCTGCTGTGTTCTCTTTTAGCTGCTGCCGCGCGTGCTTGAGTAGATTATTCAATAAGTCGACTTGAGCCAAAAGCTTATCGTTATCTGAAAGCTTTTCACCCTCACCAACGGCTGCTAGTAACTGAGATAACTGCTCGGTTAACGCGTCCACTAGTCGTTCATGACTACTTTCAACACTTAGGTTTTCTAGATCAGCAACGAGACTTTCATCCTGCGTTGAAAGCTCTTGTTGAACTGCTGAGGTTTGCAGCAAATCATAGAGGCCTCGGTGCAGGTTAGACACGCTTGCCTCCCTGACTGAACAGTTTATTCCCCACCAAACTCAACCGCTCTTTAGCCCGCGTAATACCGGTATACAGCAACTCTTTGCTCATTACCGGGCTGTCGTGGTCGGGTAATACCATGACGGTGTGTTTGAACTCGGAGCCTTGGGATTTGTGCACGGTCATGGCGTACACGGTTTCTATGTGGGTCAAGCGGCTGGGAAGTATCCAGCGAACGCCGTGCTCTTGATCGGGAAAGGCGACGCGCAGGTGTCCGTGTTCAGGGTCTTTTAGGGCGATGCCAATATCGCCGTTGTTGAGCTTTAATCCGTAGTCGTTTTTGGTGACCATAACGGGGCGGCCTTCGTACCAGCTGTTGGCGTTTACGCCGAGTATGTCACCGACTTTTTGGTTTACGGCTTTCATGCCCCAGGGGCCTTCGCGCAGGGCGGTTAGGATTTGGAAATTGCTCAGGTTTTGCAGGGCTTCGAGGGCGGTTTCGTCAGCGGAGCCAGCGTCAATGTTTGTAGTAGCATTGTCGTTGACGGCTGCATTGCTCCTGACGTGTAACGTCAGGCTACCCGATGTTGTCAGGTTACGGCGAATTAAGGCTTCAAAGCTTGAGTCGTCTAAACTGTCGACTTCGTAAACACTGACTGGGTGCTCACCTTCGGCGGCTTTGGCCTTTTCAATTTCCTGTTGTGTGGCGGCATCATCCTGACGGTTAATAGCGTTTGCCAGGTCGGCAATAGGGCCTTTAAAGCGATAGCTTTTGCGGAATTTGACTACGTGTTGCAGGCGTTGCTCACCCTTGTCGTCAATAAGCTCTGACGGAAATGTTGGAGTGTCAGCAATGTCTTGCAGCCACTTAGCGGTATCGCTATGGTAATGCCCCTCGTCGGCACCGGCGCATAAGTTACCAAGCACGGCGCCAGCTTCGACCGATGCTAGCTGGTCTTTGTCTCCAATGAGTACCAGCCGCGCGTGTTTCGGTGTTGCTTTTAGCAATGCGGTCATCATTTCAATGTCTATCATCGAGGCTTCATCGACAATCACTACATCCGTTCGCAGCGGGTTTTCTGCATTGTGTTTAAAGGCGCGGGAATTGGGTTTCACGCCCAATAATCGGTGCAGAGTTTTCCCTTCGGGCTGAATCGAAAGTAGTGCGTCTTTCAGACTAGAGAGTTTGTCATTTTGAACCAATTGCTCGAGCTCATTTTCAATGGACTCAGTCAGGCGCGCCGCAGCTTTGCCGGTCGGCGCCGCCAGTGACACCCGCAACGGTGGCAAACCAAGCGTCAACGCCTGATGCTGCAATGCCGTCAACAAGCGCACCACGGTATAGGTTTTGCCGGTACCCGGTCCACCCGTAATGACACTAAACCGATTACGCACGGTATTGGCACAAGCGACACGCTGCCAGTTAATATCGCCGTTTTCGGTCGGCGCAAACAGCTTAGCCAGGGTACTCTTTAGTAGCTCATCGTTAATAACCGGCCGGTCTTGCATGCGCGCCTGAACACTTTGCTCAATAAAGGTTTCGTACTGCCAATAGCGGCGTAAATACAAGGTATGTTCGCTGAGCACCAACGGCTCGGTTCCGTGGCCATTCACATCGACGCATTGACTGGCTGCCAGTGCGTCGGTCAGGTCTAATCCGTATTGCTTAAAAAGCTCACTTGGTAAGGCGCAGTCCGCGGCATGACGGTTCTCCGGTGGCAGGTTCAGCAGCGTTTCCGGGGCATCCATCAAAGCCTTCAAATCAACTTGCGTATGCCCACGCCCGGCTTGATGCGACACGCAGCAGGCGGCGAGTAACACCGCATCGCTGCGCTCGCCCGCTTGCTGTAAAAACTCGACAAACGCCAAATCAATAGAGCGTATCCAGCCGGCATCCCGCCACTGACTCAGAGCTTCGAACAGGGTGTGGGTAGTTACATTGCTCATACTGACTCCTTGTCTTTGACGCTTTCTCCGGCAAACAGGCTGTCCAGCTGCTCTATCAGCTCTTTCGGTGGCCTGTCACAAAATGCGCCGCCAGTTTCGGCTCTGTGCCCGCGTAAAAAGAGATAAACTGCGCCGCCAACGTGGGTGTCGTAATCGTATTCATCGCCCAGCCGAACTTTTAGCAGACGGTGCAATGCCAGCGTATAAATCACGTATTGCAGGTCATAACGGCTGTGCAGTATTTTTTCGCGCATGGCATCCTCGCTGTAGGCGTGGTCGTCCTCACCCAGCCAGTTCGACTTGTAGTCGGCCACATAATATTTTCCGTTATGCTCAAAGACCAAGTCGATAAAGCCCTTTAACATGCCATTCAGCAAGTTAGGCTCTAGTGCAGGGCGCTCGTAACCGGGTAATGTGTGTTGTTGTACCAGGCTATCCAGTCTTTGTGCGTTAACGCCACTGGCACCAAACCAAAACTCAGGTTCGGCTTTGTACTGCTGCAACTGGCTCAGGCTAATTTTGTCGCCGTTAGCGTTCAGCGTAAATTCGGTTTGTAGGTACGCATTCAGCCATTGTGCGATGCTCTGATCATGCTCCTGCCACAAAGGGCTGACACAAAAACGCTGTACCAGCTCAGTGCGCTCGCCGGCATTTTGAGCGATTACCTCAAAGCCCCGATTCGCCGACTCTTCCAGTAAGTTATGCAAAAAGGTGCCCGGTCCGGCGCCTTTAGGTAAGTGGTGAATGCTGTCCGCACTCGGCTCTGCGACGCTGGCGACTTGCTCGTCCTCGTCTTCTCGCTCATCCAGCAGGTTCATTTCGTCGGGCGACTGCGGTGCCTGTGCACTTTTCGTGACCGCGCCCTCATACTTAAGCGCGCTGTAGCTGGCCACCCACCAACGTTCAAGTTTTCGGCCAGCCGGCATCGTTTTAGGTGTCAACTTAGGTGTTTTTTGCTCCTGCTCAAGCGCACGGACTAAAGGTTCATCCTCTTCCAGTCGTGTCACCTGCGTATGCGCGCTCTGCTGCCAGCGCTCATTAACGACATTGTAAAGCTCGTCAGACAACGCCTCACCGCCGTTCAACAAGTAAAACAGCGGATTATTACGATGCTCGCTCATGGCCTCCAGCGCAATGAAGGTGGCGTACTGTGCACGGGTCACTGCGACGTACATTTTGCGTAAATCTTCTGCGAGAATTTCGTCGCTTAAACGCTGTTTATTGTCGTCGTCTTTGGACCAGAGCACTTGCAGCTCGCCCTTTTCATCGTGATAAACCGCTGGTGGCTTTATGCGGTAAGTCTCCGACTGGGTATAAGCCACAAAGGGCATGAACACCAGCGGGTACTGCAAACCTTTAGACTTATGAATGGTGATAATTTTTATCAGTTCATCGTCACTTTCCAGGCGTAGCTGCTGCTCGTCACTTTGTGTGCGGCTGTTGCTACCAAAACCGTGGCGTTCATTCACTTGCTCGGCAAAATGGTTCACTAACGCCGGAATACCATCTAAAACCAAGCTTTGCTGTTGCAGTAATTCGGCAATATGAAGCACGTCTGACAGCTGTCGTTCGCCATGAATACGGTCGTCCAGCAACGTCGCCGGTACCTGATGGTCGTGCAACACATTATGCAACATAGCCAATACGCCCTGGCGCAACCATTGGTCGTGATAACTTAAAAACTGCTCGACACGCGCTTCCCACGCCTGTTCGTTACTGTGAATATGCTCCAGTTCAGCAAACGGCAGCCCTAACAGCCGCGTTGCAAGGGCACTGCGAATAAGTGACGGGTCACGTGGTTCCGCACAAGCGCTGACCAGTGCCAGCAAGTCTTTAGCTACACGCTGTGCAAATACCGACTCTCGGTCTGACAAATAAACGCTTTTGAGGCCACGGTCACTCAGTGCTTTCTTTATAGCATTGGCTTCGCTGAAGTTATTCACCAGCACGGCAATGTCGCTGGTTTTCACGCGCTGCTCCAGCACGTCGTCTTCATTGTAATAGCCCGCTTGCGGATCATTCAGTAACGACGCTATTAGGTTGGCATGATGGTTCGCCGCTGCCCTGAATACGGTATCTTTATTGCGTTTTTCTTCACTCGATACCGACCACAGAAGCGCCGGAGCGGCTTTTACATTGCTGGATAACAAGCAGTGTTTGAACGTACGCTTCAGTCCATTAGCAGCCACGCGGTTAAATGGCAGTTGGTTGTCGTCTTCAGTTTTAAACAAAAAGGCGCCGCGCGGTAGTTCTTCCGCGCGCTCAAACAGAGTATTTACGCTGTCCACCATGGCTTGCGACGAGCGGAAGTTTTTAGCCAGGTTATAGTGCCGCCCTTCGGTGTCTCGCCGAGCTTTTAAATAGGTGAAAATATCCGCATTTCGGAAACTGTATATGGCCTGTTTCGGGTCACCAATTAGGAAAATGCCAGTGCCGGTATGTGGCTCGGCCAAATTGTAGATACGGTTGAATATCTCATACTGAACAGGATCGGTGTCCTGAAACTCGTCCACCATGGCGATGGGGTATTGCTTACGAATAGCCGCCGCCAGCGCTTCACCACTAGGGCCTTTTAACGCATCGCGCAAACGCGTGAGCATGTCGTCATGCCCCATTTCTGCACGCTGGTTTTGCAGCTCGGCAAAGCGTTTATTCACCCAAAATGTGGCGTGTTGTTTTACCTTTGCCAGTTCTTGCGTTTGCTGGAATTTGCTTTGCTTTAGGCGCTCCTGCAACTGACCTAAGACGTTCCAACTGTCCGGCATGCCGCCCAGTTTGGCCTCAGCAAACTTTTGTAACTCATCTGCGCTGATATTTTTCCAGTTTGCTGCCGTGGCATCCGGCTCAACCAACTCAGCATCCGCGCACCAGTCGGCAAATTTCTGAAATTGCTTAAGTTTGGTGGCAGTGCCTTTGACTTGCGATGTCTTATCAATCAATTCGTTGAAAATAGGCGAAACTTCTTGCTTTATCGCAGCTATTCGTTGCTTATGACCGCTTTCTGCACCACTTAATAAGCTTTGCAAGTCACCCTCAACCGGTGCCTGTCCGCTTTTGCTTAAGCTGTAGGTCAAACCTAACAAGGCTTCAGGCGAGGTAAAGTCTTCCAACAGTTTTTCACTCAGTTCGACATCGGCCGGGTAGATAAAGCGGCGAAAATAATCCTCGGCGGCTTGTAAACGCAATTCCTCATTGTCGGTTTCGACGTCCTGACTGAATAAACTGCCGCTAGCAAAGGCATGCTCTTTCAGCATGGACTGACACCAGCCGTGAATGGTTTTTACAGCGGCTTCGTCCATCGACTGTGACGCTAAATCCAGTAATCGCGCTAAGTGTTTTAAGTTCTGCTCTTTCGCTACACAGTCTTCGCGCAAACTGGCTAAGAACGGGTCACTGTCGACCGCGTTCGGGTCACGAAAGTATGCCGCAGCTTCGGCTAAGCGTGCGCGAATGCGGTCGCTCAGCTCTTCTGTCGCGGCTTTGGTAAAGGTCATGACCAGAATATTCTTGGGTACAAGCTCGCGCTCAAAGGCGGTGTCCTGCGTGCCGTGACCAATGACCAAACGCACATAAAGTGCTGCAATGGTGTAGGTTTTACCGGTACCGGCGCTCGCTTCAATCAGGCGGCTGCTATTCAGCGGAAAGTCGAGCGGGTTCTCCAAAGTATGCGTCGTCGATTGGCTCATAACTTCTCCTCCGGCACCATGGTTAAACGCAGCGGATCGTAGAGTTCATTCAGAAATCGGCGGAAATGAGGCGACGTCATAATGGCCTCGTAAGTGTCGGCAACCCGGCCGCAGTAATCACTTTTTGTCACTATCGCCGGTGCATTAAAGCCGCCTTCTTCGTATTTCTGCTGAGCTGCCTCATGCGCCAGCGCTTCATCGTTGTCTTTTTTATCCAAGACGTTCAGCCAGGTTAAGGCAATATCCAAATGCATGGGTTGTGGTTGCTGCACCGACAATGCCACCAGTTCAAGCAGTTGCTCGAGTTGTTGCAGCGCCAGCTCTGCCGGTATAGCGGCGACCGGCAACTGACAACCCCCTTTGGAAACTATGAGTAAACGGGTGGGTTGCTGCAAATTCAACAGCATTAAGCCGATGTAATACGCACTGATATGTTTCCAGCCACCGTCTTCAACACCGCCCTTTTTAGTATTTTTTGCGATTTTACTCGCTGAAGTTACCACCCACAGCCGCTCGCCCTGCTCATTGGTGTGTAAGCCGGTAATGGTGTCGTCGATAATCAGGGCGTTATGCTCGAAGCCCACTTCAATGGGGAACTCGTTAAACTGGCTGTAACCGGTAATACCCTGCTGATAAGAGCCCAGTATTTTGTCGGCTTGTTCAAGCAACTCCAGCCCATTTTGCTCGGCGATAGCGCCAATACCCAAGGCGCCCTCGCGGTTGATGCGGTTCAGCTCTTTTAACAAAGCCGCTTCCGTGCCTCCTCCTTGCAACAAGGCACGTTTACCACATTCGACCAAACGCGTAATTAGCGTCCAGCTTTGCAGGTTATCCATAACGAAGGCTTCACTGTCATCCAGGTCTTCGCTTTCGCTGCCGAAATAGGTATCGAGATGCCAGTTAAAATAAAGCCGCGCGGGCTCTTCGATAAAACGTTTTATGTCGTTAATGCTGAGGGTGCGTTCGACACTTTCCGGTCTATGCTGAGACGCTGTTGAGTGGTTGTTTTTAGCACCACCATGCGCCAGCGCCCACTCACTGGCGTAAGTGAAATACTTTGACTGTTCCTGGCTAAAGTAAGCCGTGTTAAAGGGTTGCAGCTTATGTTCTACGGTCAGGTTGTTAACGTCAACACCCCAGCCTTGCTGGATATGGTCGCGCAACTGTGCGACTAATACTGACGGAGTGCGCTCGCTGTTATCTTTGGCACTGTAACCCACCCAGCTCAGATAAAAGCAGTCCCGCGCCGACAGCATTGCTTCCAAAAACAGATAACGGTCATCGTCGCGGCGGGAGCGATCGCCCGGACGGTAACGGTCTGTCATTAAGTCAAAGTCCACCCGAGGCACCGAGCGGGGGTAGTCACTTTCGTTCATTCCCAACACACAGACGTATTTAAAAGGAATGGCACGCATAGGCATAAGCGTGGCGAAATTCACTGCGCCGGCTAAAAACCGTTGGTTAAGGTTTTGCTGGTCAACACGCTCCAGCCACGCGTCTTTAAATATCGGCAACCGCAGCAGCGACTCGTTGTCGGCTTCAACACCAATATCCCGTAACTGATACAGCTCATCACTAAGCTTGGCTAACAGTAAATGATCACTATCGGCGTCGGTATCGAAGAATTGCTGTAACAGCCACTCGCCATGCAGCACCCAGTCCGTCAATGGCTGAGCAGTTTGGGTGCGTTGCCACCATGACTCGAGCGCGCGCACAACATCGGCCAGACAACCAACGAGAGCAGCACTCAGACCCGATACTTCCGGATAGGGCTCAACCTCAGCCCAGGGGGATGAATGGTCTGCTTCAAGCTCACCAATGGCATAGCCTGCAATCATGCGTTTAAGCGCAAACCACCAGCTGTTTCTTTCCTCCGCCGGAGGCATATAAAACTGTTCACGCTGCTGACTGTTCAGGCCCCATCGCGCACCGGCCTCTCTGACCCAGCGTTTCAACTGCGGCAGGTCGTCGTCATGAATGTCGAAGCGCTGCTGTACAGCGGGCACCGACAATAAATTGAACAAATCCGTTTGGGTAAAGCGCAGCTGGTCCGCCTGCAACAACAACTCCAGCGCTATCATTAACGGCCGCTGATGACGCTCCCCCTGGTCTGCGATGGTGTAGGGAATGGCGCGCGGATCACGTTCGCCCGGGCGTTGATGATAGCGACCAAAGACGGCGTCGATATAGGGCGCGTAGGTGTTCACATCGGGCAGCATGACCATCACATCGCGCGGTTTTAATTCCGGATCGCGAACGAACGCGTCCAATAACTGATCATGCAACACTTCCAACTCGCGTTGCGGGCTATGGCAGACATGAAACTGCAACGACTTGTCCGTTGTGGCCGGTGTCGACCAGTGCTCTCGCGTTTCCTGAACTGGCCGCAAGTTTAAAATATCATCCTGTAGCTGAGCCAGTAAGTGATCGGTGTCGTGAGGCTCAAACAGCTCAAGTTTTACTGTATTAAAAGCTTCCTGCTTGGCGAGCGTTTCGTCGTATAAGTCCAGCAAGCGAATATAGTCTCGTCCCTGCTTGCCCCAGGACGCCAGCAGCGGGTGCGCGAGCTGATGCAGTTCATCATCATCGGGTTCATCCGGCAGTTCCGGTTTGTGTTTTAAACGAGAAGAGGCTTTTACCGCCTCGCGCAGCGCTTCTTTGCCGTCAACAATGTCGGCCCAATGAAACTGCGACGGGTTGTGCACACATAACAAAATCTGCGTGTAGCCCTTTATGGCATCCAGCACTTGCAACATTTGTTGCGGCAGTGACGAGATACCAAAAACAACCACGCGAGGAGGTATTCCGGAAGGACGTTGCGACAAGCTTTTCGCAGTATCAATAAAACGCTGGTGCAGCTCGGCCCGGTTGTTCCAGTAGTCATCAATGCCAATGTCGTTACTAACAGCACGCCAGAGTTCCGGCTGCCACAATTGCTCCGCTTCAAGCGGCTCATTGTTTTCCAAAACGTCATGACCTTTAACCCAGTTGTCGAGCCAGTCAGCGCGATACACCGCGTATTGGTCAAACAAATCGGCTAAACGTCCACTGAGCTGATAGAGCTTGCGCCCGTCATTATCGTCCGAAGTGTAGTGCTTCAGCGGCGCAAAGTGTGGGTTTTCGGCAATAAGCTCGGGTAATAAACGCATTAACCGCCAGGTCAGACGGTCTTTATCGAATGGCGAGGTTTTCGGGATATCGTCGCCCAACACGGCTCGATAGGCTTGCCACTGAAAGCGCGCGGGCAAGGTCACATCGACCATGGCAGCAATGCCGCTGGCTTGCGCTAAGTTAATTTTAAGCCACTGTGCAATACCATTGCTTTGCACCAGCACGGTTTCCTGCTCCAGCGGCGCCAGCGGATAATTTTGAGTGAATTTGACGGCTACATCCGTTAAATCTTCCAAACGGTGTCCGTGCGCGACAATAAAGCCGGGGGTTAATTCACTCACTCGCTGCTCTCCTTAAAACCGGTTCCATGAAATTCCATGGTATCGTATATTTTTAAAGACACCAGTATAAGACGTTATGCGTCAATTTATGTCGCACAAGGAATGCTATGGAAATTTTTATCGCGGTATTTTTCTTTGCGTTTTCAACCACGATTACGCCAGGTCCAAACAATATAATGATCATGTCTTCTGGTGTTAATTACGGCGTAAAGTCGAGTTTGCCGCACTTTCTCGGCATTTGCTTTGGCTTCCCGGCTATGGTGCTGGTGGTCGGTATGGGTTTTGGTTCCGTACTGGAACAATTCCCGTTGCTGCACCAAATGATAAAAATTGCCGGTACTCTCTATTTGCTTTGGCTCGCCTGGGTTATTGGTTCGCAAACGCCCAAAGCAATAGAAAAGGGCGACCGTAAACCACTGACGTTTTGGCAGGCGGTGCTTTTTCAGTGGGTAAACGGCAAAGCTTGGGTGATGGCAACGGGTGCCGTGGCCGCTTTTACTACAGTCGCAGGTTCTCTTTGGCTAGAAGTTCTTGAAATTACGGCGGCGTTTTTAGCAGTTGCTTTTCCCTGTGTTGGCGTATGGCTGGTTGCCGGTGCCGGCTTGCGTCAACTACTGACCAACCACACAGCACAGCGCATCTTTAATGTTTCAATGGCGCTTTTATTGGTCTTTTCAGTATTACCCGTCGTATATGATATTTGGACGTTTTACACGAACTGAATAGACCTTCAAATAACACTAAAATAACATTTACCTTGTGTTGCGTCTGTGCTTAACTAGAATTGTAAACAGTCGGATGGAATCATGGACGCCATAAATACTCAAGTTACGTTTAATCAATTAATATCTGAGCTTTCGTCTCGTTTGATCAACAGCGAACCCGCTGAAACCTACGAGTGCATCGAGGAGGTCATCGAAGCTTTTGGCAGCTTTGCCGGTGCTGACCGTTGCTATGTGTTCGAGTTTGACGATGCCGTTGCCAACATGACCAACACACACGAGTGGGTGCGCGATGGCTTTGACGCACACATTGACGACCTTCAGTCTGTTGGTATTAACGACCTTCCATGGTTTTTCAATGAAATAAAGACACACCAACTCTTCATTGTTAACGATGTCGAATTACTCCCGCCCGAAGCTGATGCCGAAAAACAAGAATTCAAACGAGAACACATTAAGTCCGTTATCTGTGTGGGTATAGTAGCCAAGCACCAATTGCTTGGTTTTGTCGGCTGTGATCGAGTTCAGGAAAAACACCGTTGGACTCCAGAAGAAATCCGCTGTTTAAAACTGGTCGCCAATATTATTGCGAATACTATGGAACGGCAGCGAACGTACGCCGAACTCATTCACACTCAACGCGAACTGGAAAAGGCTAACCGCTTGCTTCACGCGCAGGTTTCTCAGGATGGTTTAACCGGCATTGCTAATCGCCGTGCTTTTGACGAGCGTATCCACAATGAAATCCAACGCTCAATGCGAGAACAGTCGCCACTAAGCTTACTGATTATCGATATCGATCATTTTAAACCTTATAATGACCACTATGGTCACCTGCAAGGTGATCAAGCACTAAAGTCTGTTGCTAATGCTTTATTCGATCTGTTTCAGCGCAACACCGACTTTGTTGCTCGTTATGGTGGAGAAGAGTTTGTCGCTGTTATTTCAGCAACAAATAAAGAAAAAACGGAAGCCAGTATCCATCATCTGCTTGAATCAATTCGAGCACTACAAATTCCCCATGAGAACTCAGAAATAGCCCCCTATTTAACAGTGAGCATTGGCGGCTACCTTCATACACCTAAAACCGATGAAAGCATCGACTCACTCATTGATAAAATGATAGCCAAAGCAGACTCAGCGCTTTATCGCGCCAAGTCCGATGGTCGTAACAGAGGGTATTTAGACGACTAAGCCTGCTTCTGCTTTTCAACCCATTGGTCAACACGACGCTCCAGAATATGCAGCGGCAATGCGCCACCACCCAAAACGGTGTCGTGGAAACCACGGATATCAAACTTATCGCCCAAAGCTTCTTTGGCCTCTTCGCGCAGTTCCAGAATGCGGATCATGCCAATTTTGTAGGCCGTTGCCTGACCCGGCATAACCAGATAGCGACGAACTTCTGAACGCACCGCGCCTTCAGCAATCGGCGTGTGCTCCTGGAAGTACTTAACCGCTTCCTCTTCAGTCCAGCCTTTGGCGTGCATGCCGGTATCCACAACCAAGCGCACCGCACGCCAAATTTCGGTGGTTAAGCGACCAAAATCAGAATAAGGGTCTTCATAGGCCCCCATTTCCTTGGCTAATTGCTCTGAATACAAGCCCCAGCCTTCGCTGTAAACCGTAAAGCCAGCCTGAGTGCGAAACTCTGGTACCGACTCCAGTTCCTGAGCAATAGAAATTTGCATATGATGACCCGGGTTACCCTCATGATAGGCAATGGCTTCCATCTCATTTTTCGGCATGGAGCTCATGTCCGACAGATGCGCGTAGTAAATGCCCGGACGCTCACCGTCAGGCGAACCAGGGTAATAATGCTGGGCTGCGCCATCTTGTTCACGGAAAGGCTCGACGCGTTTCACTATCAAATCGGCTTTTGGCAAAATGCCAAAATACTCAGGCAGCTTTTCATTAATGTACGCCAGGTATTCACGAGAGTCTTCCAGATACATTTCCGCGCCTTCGTCGTTGTTCGGATAGAAGAAGCGCTCGTCGGTACGGATATAATCAAAGAAGTCCTGCAAATCGCCATCAAATTCAACTTTCTCTTTAATCGCGATCATTTCATTAGTCAGTCGCTCGACTTCGCTAAGGCCTATCTCATGAATTTCATCAGCGGTTAAGTCAGTCGTCGTGTAGTTAGCTAAGCGGGCGTTATAGTAAGCCTCACCGTTTTCCAGACGATGCACGCCGGTGGCGACTTCGTCGGTGTTTTCAATGTCACTTTCCAAAAAGCTGATTAAGGCTTCGTAACTTGGGCGAAAACGCTCCAATAGCGCTTTACGCACTTCTTTTTCGTATTTATCGGCTTGTTCGGCGGAGATCGCGTCATTTTCCTGAAGCGTGCTGAGCTTGTTTTTAGCATCTTCCAGTAAGCTTGAGTCACCTTCTTCATCGAAAGGGGCGCCTGAAGTCAAACCTTTTGCCTCTTTAATGACTTGTTCGTACGCAAACCGCGGAGCACGAACGCCATTCTCTACTTGTTCTTTAGCGCGCTGCAATAATTGCTCAATAGCCGTTGCGCCACCCTTAATACGAGAAATGTAGGCTTCCATATCTTCCGCATCATCAACCCGGTGGAAGTTAATTAAAAACTGGGGCAAGAAGGTGTGTGCGCCACGCATTTGGTCAAACACGTAGTCCATGCCACGGAATTCCGCATTACGCTTGGCTTGTTCGTATTGGTAAACCCAAACGTCGTAAGACGTCTGAGCTTCGAGGTTCAGCTTGTCGTAATCGAAGTTCGCTTTTAGCTCTTCAACGCTATTTTCCAGCCACTGCAGCTGCTTTTTCTCAGCAGCGACGGTCATGTCATCAATGTCGCCGTAGCGATCTTTACGGCCCAAAAAGGTCATTTGAATAGGGCTTTGTTGAAGCTGTTCTTCGTACTTTTCTTCAAACCACTGGTTCAGGCGCTCAGTTTCCGACTGCGCCGTTTGCTCAACCGCCGTTTGTGAATTTTGTTCAGAATTGTTTTGCTGCGGTTGTCCGCAGGCCGTTAATAAGCCCAAAACAGCCAGGGCAACAATGGAATAACGCATAGCAGTGTCCTTTATTCTTCTTTTCATACAGGAAGAAAAACTATAGCGTGCTTGTTACACTAATGGAAATGCTTAAATTGTAACCGACTGTTTTATGGCGAAACCCAACAAGAAAGGGCCGGTTCGCACCGTGCAGATTTCTTGTCTGCAGTGCAAAGCGCCCATATTTAAATATCGCAAGGGTGGTAAAGGCGCTTTGGTAAAATGCTTTATTGAGCGTATTGTTGAAGACCACACCACCAAACCTTGCCATTGTCCTGGTTGTGGGCAGGAGTTTGCACGCGAGACCATGATTCGCGGTACCCCTGCCTACAAAATTATTGGCGGCAAAGTTCACTCAAAGTAGGCAACTAATGACAGTTTCTATTACCGAAAAAACTAAACACGCGTATTCTCGAGTGGCCGAGCAAGCAAGCTCGTCTCTGCTGCGTCAGCCACAACGGAGTATGGCGGATGAGCTGCACTTATTAGCAGATGAGGTCGAGCAAAACGAAAAACGCGATGTCTACGGTAGTGGCGCGCTTATTAATGATTTTGAAGGTGAGGTGGCTAAACTGCTGGGCAAGCCCGCCGCCTTGTTCTTACCAACCGGGACCTTAGCTCAGCCACTGGCGTTACGTATTCATGCTGACCAACGCCAACGCAATGGCGTTGCTTTACACCCGACCTCGCATTTAATGCTACACGAGCAAATGGGCTTTGAAGCACTGTGGGGACTCAACGGTACAACAACAGGTGAAGCAGGCAATACAATCACATCAGAAGACTTGAAAAACGTTCAAACTGCCGACCTTGGTAGTGTACTGTTAGAGCTGCCAATGCGCGAAATTGGCGGTCAACTGCCAAATTGGGACGACTTAGTTTCGCAATCGGAGTGGGCTAAAGCTAATGATATTGCCATGCATTTAGACGGCGCCCGACTTTGGCAAGTGCCGGCAGCTTATGACTGTTCGCTAGCCGAAGTCTGTGAGCTGTTTGACTCCGTTTACGTCAGTTTTTACAAAGACTTAGGTGCTATTTCTGGCGCTGTACTTGGGGGCTCTGAAGCTTTTATTGAACAAGCTAAAGTCTGGGCTCGTCGAGCCGGCGGCAATGTTATTACTCAGTATCCGCAGATAATCTCTGCACGCCGTGGCTTACGAGAAAATCTGCCACTTATGGAGGATACTGTGAATTACTCTCGGGCGTTAGGTGATGCGCTTAATGAGTTGAATGGAATTCGGGTCAATCCGGAAAAGCCGCAAACCGCCATGTTTCACTTACACTTCGCTATAAACGCAGAAGACTTGAGTAGAAAGATCATCGATTACGTCAGCAACACCGGTGTGGTTATTTTGCCGCTGCCACGAGCGGAAATAAGCGGCGAAGCGATTTGTGAAATACCAATTGGGAGAAATGCAATGTCGCAGCCCCACAGTTTCTGGCTACGACATTTTAAAGCGTTTATAGAAACACTTTAATGGTGATTCTCGTGCTCTTCGTCATGCCCGTTTTCATGGTGCTCAGCATGCTTACCTAACACATGATTCAGTGTTTCAAGGTAGCTTTTACCAAAGCCTTCAACACGTTGTTTGTTCATTGCCTCAGAGCCTAAATGTACTTCTTCCAGCGAGTTTGCTGCAACGTCCAGCTCTTTACTCAGGCGCGCTAGAGCAACTTCCAGTGTATAAGTCAGCTCATGCACTTTCGCCATATCTTCCGGCGGCATATCTCCTTCAATAATTTCCTGCAACTTCGCATTGTATTTTGTCAGGTTCATAATTGCCTGATGCAAGTTGTCTGAAGGCTCTGGTTTAAAATGCTGATAACGCTGGTCATCATCTTCGGCAACAGCCGCAACATTAAACAGCAACGCCGCACCTGCTAAAATCATTGTTAACGCTTTCATAAAAACCTCATTAGTTGTTAATGGTTCTCATTATTGTTCTTTCGTCTCTTTTTTACAAGCCGAATACGTATGAATCTGATATTCTTAGCTTGATACATATCAAGGAGTGACGCAATGTTTTCCTGGTTTGAGCGCCGACTAAACCCTTTTCCAACGGAAGAGCCGACACAAGCACCCACTGGCTTTTTTGCCTTCTGCTGGCATTACACGAAAGGCGCCACACCCTTTATTGCCGTTACTGCCATACTCATGGCTGCTATAGCCATTGCTGAAGTTTGGTTATTTGGCTTTCTCGGGCAAATTGTTGACTGGCTCGCCGCTCAAGACAAAGAGACCTTGTTAAACGATCAGTTCTGGCCACTGTTGGGCATGAGCGCCCTGGTTTTACTAGGCCTGCCGTTACTGGTTTGGTTTCACTCGTTACTGACACACCAAACGCTACTGGGTAACTTTCCTATGCGTATCCGGTGGTTAGGTCACCGGTACCTCATGAAGCAATCGATGAGCTATTATCAAGACGAATTTGCCGGCCGAGTTGCAACCAAGCTCATGCAAACAGCTCTGGCATTGCGCCAGTGCATTATGACCTTTATTGAAATAGTGAACTACGTCGTCGTTTATTTTCTGGGGATGTTTGTCATTATTGGCAGCGCCGACTGGCGAATGATGCTGCCGCTTGCCTGCTGGCTCGTACTTTATGCGCTACTGCTGCGTTATTTTGTACCCAAGCTAGGCAAGGTATCGGCAGAGCAGGCCGACGCCCGCTCTATCATGACCGGTCGCATTGTCGACTCTTACACTAATATACAGACCGTTAAGCTGTTTTCGCATTCTCAGCGCGAAGCAGCGTTCGCCCATGACGGTATGGATACCTTTTTGGGTACAGTGCATAAGCAAATGAGGCTGGTCACTCAGCTTTATGGGTTTCTTTATTTTATAAACTGCGCTCTGCTGTTCAGCTCAGCCGCTACCGCTATTGTATTGTGGATGGATAATGCCGTTACCCTGGGGGCGGTTGCCGTGGTCATTGGCCTGGTTCTACGCTTATTTGGTATGTCGCAAATGGTTATGTGGCAAATGTCGACGCTGTTTGAAAGCATCGGTACTGTGCAAGATGGTATAGGCTCGATAGCGGTTCCTCAGCGTATTGTTGACGAACCTAACGCCCCAGCACTTACTGTCACACTAGGAGATATTCACTTCGACCACGTACAGTTCCATTATGGCAAAGGCCATGGGGTTATGGACGACTTCAACTTACACATAAAACCAGGCGAAAAGGTCGGCATTGTGGGACGCTCTGGTGCGGGTAAATCGACCCTGGTGAACCTATTGTTGCGCTTTTACGATGTTGAAAGCGGTGAAATTCGTATTGATGATCAGTCCATTCATAAAGTGCAGCAGGACAGTCTGCGCGCCAATATTGGAATGGTCACCCAGGATACCTCTCTGTTACACCGCTCTGTACGTGACAACATCTTATACGGCCGCCCAGATGCGACCGAAGAAGACTTAATGAACGCAGTGCGCCGCGCCCATTGTGAAGAGTTCATTGCAGAGTTAAGTGACAGCAAGGGGCGTAAAGGGCTGGATGCTCATGTCGGCGAGCGGGGCGTAAAACTGTCTGGCGGCCAACGCCAGCGCATTGCTATAGCCCGGGTCATGCTGAAGGACGCTCCCATTCTCATTTTAGATGAAGCTACGTCGGCGCTCGACTCCGAAGTGGAAAACGCCATTCAGGAAAATCTGTATCAGCTAATGCAGGGCAAAACCGTTATAGCTATTGCTCACCGCTTATCGACCATTGCCGCAATGGACAGGCTGGTAGTGATGGATCAGGGGGCAATTATTGAGCAAGGCAGCCACGAACAGCTGCTTGCCCAGGATGGTTTATACGCGAAGTTGTGGCGCCACCAGTCTGGCGGCTTTTTAGCAGAAGAGACTTAGATTTCCAGCGCTTCACCTGATTCCACTTTTGCGAACTTCACGTTTAGCTCAAGTAATCGTCGCTTACCTCTCGCCGTCATGTCGGTAACAAACTGAAACTGCTGCCGAGGGTCAATTGGGTAGGCTTTTAAGCGGTACTTGGTGCCCCAGGGTTGCTCGGCGGCGGTTACGGCTATTGGTTTCCCGAGCTGCAGGTATGGGCTGGTTAACGCAACTTCTTCCAGCGCGTCGCGAATTTGATAAGCATCTGCCTCTGGTCGGGTGTAAAACTCGGCGATGCACATTAGACTTGGACCGCCGTTATTGGCGTTGTGTATTAGGTTATCCCACAACTTCAGGTGCGGCACCCAAATAACCGTGTCATCGTTAGTCACCAGCTCAACCGTACGCATGCCTATATGCACAACCTCGCCATAACTGCCATCGACTTCTATCCAGTCTCCGGGTCTGTAGGGCATTTCGTGAATAGCCACGATTCCGGCAATGAGGCTACTGACGTAATCCTTTAATGCAAAACCAATGGCTAAGCCTGCGGCACCTAACACCGCAACCATGTTTTGTAATGTGGGCTCTATAACCAGAGGGACTATCATGACCAGGGCTAATACCAGAATCACAATTCGTAACATAGGTACCAGCGCCAGTGTGTAAAGCCTTTGCTTGCCGTGCAGGTGCGACGCGACCCAGGGTATCAACTTCTGAGTTAGCCATACTAAGCCCACGGCTACGGCGATAATGATGACAATTTCTAAAATGGCAAATGTGTCTAGCGACTTAAATATGCCAGCAACATTTTTGACTGATTCAGTTTCCATTTTTAAGCACCCTAGAATTTATCAAGCCAAAAGCCACGAGAGGTCAAAAAGTCTCTAACAACCGGATACCCTCGCGCAGTTATGTACCAAAGGCTGTCCTTAGAGGCAGTGTCCTGCTTTGAGATAAGTGACTGCTGTTGCAAAATTTGCAGCTCTATCTGCAGTTGGCTCGCTGAAACAATAGGCAATACTTGAGCAAGCTGACGGCTGGTTAGGCCATAATGAACCAATAAGGCGTAGCATACGAACGCAGTGGCATCTTCCACCACTTGTGGCAACTGCGGCAGCTCAAAAGCTTTATCGCTATTGCGGTGGTAGCGATCAGAGTATGCGGCGGCGATACCCGGATTACCTCGACTAAGCGCTGCCAACGCCCGTAAACGCCCCTCGCCGCGTGCCAGCCCTATTTTTTCCAACGCCTGGTCGTCGAGCCCTTGCAAAGTCCACAGTTCAGAAACCGGCACTGGCCAAACTTTTTCTAAAAATGCCCATGCCCAGCTGTCACAAACAATGAGTCCTTTGCCCGCTTCTCCCGACAAAGCTTCTGCGAAAAACTCACGCGTCCAGCGCAACCCGTTGGTTTGTCGCAAAAAGGTATGAGCCAATTGCGGCATAAGCCACACTTTGGTTTTGGTGAATTTAGGAGAGGGCGGATCACTCGGTTGGCAAAGCGTGTTTCTGTCCGGCAGTTTCATTGTCGACATGTTGTTCTGCTGCGCCCAGTGCTGAATGGCTTCAGCAACGCCGGAATGAGGCGGCGCAATAACCCAGCGCAAACTGTTATCATCCTTGTCATTCAGCCAGTCTGAAAATACGCTGTCTAATTCCTTTATTGCCTCATCCAGCTTTAATTCGAACGCGTTTTCATGCTCGTCTTGTTCGTCATTTTCTGATTCTGGAGATAACCAATGGGTAAAATTTTGCCACCATTTTTTAACAGTAATAACGGTCGGAACCGCAGGGCGTTCAAACTCGTTAACTGTTACCCATTGCCAGGCTTTTTTAGGCGCTTCAGCCATAGTTATTTCCCTGTTATGTTCGCCAGAAAATGACTTCCTATCAGTCGATAATAGAGTGCCTTTGCGCAGAGTCCAATGAAAAAATATCAAAAAGCCTCTTGAAAGCAATTTTGCCAGTACACATATAAAGGGTAAGGCTGGTGTCTCAAAGAGAGCCGCCTTGTAACGACACACGCTGTGTCAATTTATTAACCATTTAACAGTTATTGCTTCTAAGGAGAATGACTATGGCAACTATCGACTTAAGCCCTCTATATCGTAGCAGTGTAGGTTTCGACCGTATGGCATCTTTGCTGGATTCGGCACTACGCTCAGATACTGGTGCAACTGGGTATCCTCCCTACAACATTGAATTGGTAGCTGAGAACCAATACGCCATTACCCTGGCGGTTGCTGGTTTCGAGGATAGTGACTTAGAAATTGAAGTAGAAAACGGCGTTCTTCGTGTGACCGGTAAAAAAGCCGAAGAAAACGAGAAACGTGAATTTCTGCATCGCGGCATTGCAAACCGTGCCTTCGAACGTAAGTTCAGCTTAGCTGAACACATTGAAGTCACTGGCGCTGCTTTGAAAAACGGTCTGTTGACTATTGGCTTAGTGAAGAACATTCCCGAAGCCATGAAGCCAAAACGCATTAGCATCGGCAGCTCGACCAAAGATCTGCTGGAAGATCGTTCTAAAAGCAAAGAAAGTGCTGCGTAAATTTATGCACTGGATGAGGGGCGGTGAATAACCGCCCTTTTTTAACGTTGCCACTCGACTGGGTGCCCACAGACAAAGCCCTGGATATAGTCTACGCCCAGCTGAGTGAGTTTAATTCGAATCTCGTCACTTTCCACTCCAACCGCACAAACCTCCACGTTGGCCGCTTTGGCTAAACGAACACAACTTGCGACAAGCTCAGCATCTATAGTGTCGATAAGCATGTTCTGAACCCAGAACCGATTCACTTTTATTTGCGTTAACGGCAACTGCCTTAACAACTGAAACGAGTTATAGCTGCTGCCAAACTGGTCTATTGCCGTACCAATACCTAGCTCTTTTAAGTTTTTAAACAACTGATACGTTTGGTCGAAATGTTTGAAGGCATCGGGCTCAGATACTTCAAACACCAACTGATTAGGCTGGATAACCGAGTTCTTAAGCGCCGCTTCAATGAATTGAATAAAGCCGTCATCTTCAAGACTCTGAGTCGACAAATTAATGTGACAACGCCAGGTTCGGGTTGCTTCAAAGGGGTTTTCATTGAAATGCTCGACGGCCTCCCGCACTAGCCAGCGATCAGCCTTGCCCATGACGCCTGCCCGCAACGCAGCACGCAAAAATTGCTGGGGTGCTATAGGCTCATCCGTATTCGAGTCAGGCAAACGGAGCAGTAACTCGATACAGTGTTTGTCTGCGTTACGCGCCGCACTGACTATGGGCTGGGCATAGAGCGTCCAGTTTTCCTCTCTTAATGCTTGCTTAAGCTTCTGCTCCCACTCTAACTCGGCTTCGCCCAATAAGCGTTTCTGGTCAGCCTCACTGTATGAATGCACCCGGTAGTCACCTTGCTGCATGGCAAGCTTTAACGCCTCTCGTGCTTGTCTTAGTAAGGTGCTGGCGGACACTTCAGACGAGTCCGAATAAGCGATGCCGGCATGAGCGGTGAGTTGGTAAATTCGTTTGTCGCTGTTGAAGCGAAACTCTTTACAATATTGCACCAACCGATGCGCCTGTGCGAAAACGGATTGCTCATCGTCAGTATTAAGCAGCGCAATTTCATACTCGCTAATTCTTGCAATGCGCGAGTACTTAGGCGCCTTTTTCTTCAGGTTTATAGCAAGCTGCAAAATGGCTTGGTCTTTGGCGTCAGCACCGGCCTGATCGGCAATAACTTCCAAACCAGACAGCTTAATAATAGTTACGCAGGCCGCCTTTTGGGCGTCGAGCCGAGACTGCAATAAACGCCTAAGCTCACGTACATTTAATAAGCCGGTTACTGCATCATGGTGAGCCAGAAAATCGAGGTGAATTTCAGCTTCCATGCGCTTGGTAACATCAGAAATACGGCCGGTGTTATCACCAAAATATTCGACATCGAGCCAAATTTTCCGACCGTCTAACCGGTCGACAGAAGTAAGCTGCCTCTTACCCTCAATCACAAACCCTTTGGGCCAGTAGGCTTTAACCTGGTCGAGCGAGTGCGCCGCCAAAATCGTTAACATTTGCTGGTTTACCTGTTTAAACGAACCATCGTCATTAAGTCGGAACCAGCCCTCACCCGTACGTTGCAGCAACTGCCACAACCTTCTTCTTAGCGTCTTTCTATTCTTTTTAAGCCCGACAATACGGCGCATTAATCGGTTCAGTCGGTGTCTTTCCAGCGCCAGCAGAAACATCATCGTGGTTATTGTCATGGCACTGTAGAGTAGTAAGCCAGATACCCCTTCCCATATAGGGTTATAGCGTGGCGAAATAAGAAGCCAAGCGACAATGACGGTCACAGCCAATAGGAATGTTTGCCAGCGAAAGCCGGAAATTGGCTGTTTCTGGATGCTTCTAAGCACTACAACTGCCGCCCATATCAGCAAACCGTTAACCTGGGCAATAATCAACGCACTCTGCCAACGGTCATCCAACCACGGCAAACCAATAGTGAAACCCAGAGCAGCCGCCAAAACCACGTAACCAATACGGTTAAAACGGGACAACCGGAAACGAAAACGTCCCCATTCCCAAATAAACCAGCAAAGCGTCAGAACCAACAACTGACTAACGTAAGTTTTCAATGCCGCTGCGATATCTGGGGTATAAGGTGAGAAATAGGTTATCCACACACCGCTGTGCAATAGTAGCGACAGGGTAAATGCGGTACTGACACAACCAAACGTCAGTAATAACCGGCTTTTAAATAGCTGTGCTGAGACAAAAGCAGCCAAGGCCAGCAGAATAAGAATACCGGCGTTAACACCTAATGCAGTTTGTTGCTGTTGTTGGCGAAGCTCCAACTCGGTTGACTGCCACAGGCTAATAGTCGGCATTTGCTCGGGCCACTGTTGCACTGCGGTAACCAGCCAAACGGTTTGGTTTGCTGGCAAGGTCACCGGTAATACCTGCTCATGCGACAAATGCGGACGCTGCATAAGAGGCGTCGAAAATTTATTGGATAACTGACTCAAGGGAGTGCCACTTGAGTCGAGCACAAACACACTCACCGACTGTAAAAACGGGTCGCTAAATTTGACATAGAAGGTTTGTGAGCGGTTACTTCGGTTATAAAGCGGGACACTGCTCCAGATATTGGGCTTGGTACCTGCGTAGTTATGTTCACTGAGTTCCGCTGGACTAAGCCAGCGCGACGGTTCATTAACGGCAAGCCTGTCTACCGGCACTGACGCATCGACGACGCGGTATTTGAAGTGCTGATTAAGGGTAACTTTCGAGGTTTGAGCGGACACGGAAACGGGCGTGCGAACTTCTGCACCAGCTAGCAGCGGAAGCAACAGTAACAGCCATAGTGCGTGTTTAAATATAGTCTGCATGTCGTAAGTTCTTTATAACCTCTTCGCTCATCTCTTCTAGCGCTTGTAGCCATACCGCATCGCAGATTTCCGAATAGAATAATAGCCAGTGCTGATTATTAATAGTCAGGCGCCAACAAAACTGATCAGCCGCAATTTCTTTTTCGCGAATACGAGCATCCAATGTGTCGCATAATGCAGCCACCCAGTTATCGAGCTCTTGCTCTGCCGGTTTACCGTTTAAAGTAATGACTGACTGGTCGTTTGCTTCATCCATTAAATAGCTGCCGCTCACTTGCTCCTGACAAAAACGCTTCAATTGCACTCATAAATTCCTGACCATACCGAGCCAGTTTCACGTCACCAACACCGTTTATATCGAGCATATCATCGGCCGTGGTCGGGTAATGGACACACATTTCCACCAAAGCGGCATCACTGAATACCACAAACGGCGCCACTTGCTCTTTGTCGGCAATGTCTTTGCGCAGTTTCCGCAATCGCCTGAACAGTATTTTATTGTAGTCACCACGGTCGGTAATTCTGGTTTTTGTTGCGGTCAGCTCTAGCCTTGGCTTGGCTAATTCTAACGGCACTTCACCTTTTAAAACAGGTCGTGCCGCCTCAGTCAGCTGCAGGGCGGCAAACCGGCGGATGTCCTGGATAATAAGCCCACGGTGAATAAGTTGCCGCAATACCGAAAACCAATGCTCTTGGGGTTTTGACCGCCCCAGTCCGTAGGTTGTTAATTGGTCATGGCCTAACTCGATAATCCGTTGAGCCTTTGAGCCGCGCAGTACCTCAACGACATGATTAATACCAAACTGTTGCCCCACACGGTAGACACAGCTGAGCGCTTTCTGAGCGTCTTCAAGTGCGTCGTATCGAGTGGGCGGATCCAGACACAAGTCGCAGTTACCGCATTCTTTGTCGGAATATTCGTTAAAATAATTCAATACAACAAGGCGGCGGCAGGTCTGAGCTTCCGCCATGGCCTGCATGGCTGAGAATTTCTGCGCTTCCACGGCTCGACGCTGTTCATTATCGTGCTCGTCTATCATGCGCCGGATCCACTGAGCATCTCGCGGATCGTAAAGCATCATCGCTTCAGCAGGAAGGCCGTCACGCCCGGCACGCCCGGTTTCCTGATAGTAAGACTCGACGCTGCGCGGAATGTCGAAATGCACGACAAAACGGATATTTGGCTTGTTAATACCCATACCAAACGCAACCGTCGCCACAACAACATCAATATCGTCACGCAGGAACTGCCGTAGCGTCGTTTCTTTGAGTTTATGTTCTAAGCCGGCATGGTACGGCGCCGCCCGAACACCGGACTGCTGCAAGCTTTCCGCCAATTCCTCTGTCTTCTTTCGGCTACCGCAATAAATAATACCGGCCGCGCCTTTTTGCTTTTTGACGTAGTCTTTAACCTGTTTTAGCGGCTTATACTTTTCCTGAACAACATAGCGAATATTGGGGCGATCAAACGAGCTGCGATGAACCAATGGCGCATTCAAATGCAATCGCTCAATAATGTCGTGCTGGGTGGCAGAGTCCGCTGTGGCGGTTAACGCCATAAAAGGGGTATTGGGCAAATAGCTGCGTAACACACCCAACTGTCCATACTCAGGTCTGAAATCATGTCCCCACTGGCTAATGCAATGCGCTTCGTCAACAGCAATAAACGACAGGTTCAGCGTTTGTAAGCGCTCAATAAAGCTTGGCTGTAATATGCGTTCGGGGCTAACGTAAAGCAGCTTAATGTCGCCTCGTTGCAACGCCTGCAATGTACTCATCGATTGTTCTGCTGACACGCCTGAATGCAAAGTCGCTGCTTTTATATCCAGCGCGTTTAATGCTTCTACCTGATCCTGCATCAGGGACAATAGCGGAGAAATAACCACAGCCACGCCATCGCTGCAAATAGCCGGCAACTGGTAGCATAATGACTTACCACCGCCCGTAGGCATGAGCACCAGCGAGTCTCGCCCTTCCAGTGCCGCCTGCATAATCGCCTCCTGACCTTCACGAAATTCGTGATAGCCAAAGACAGATTCAAGCTTGGACTGAAGCGGATTTGGCGCCAGTTGTTCTGCAGTGCTGACTGCGCTACTACTCATGGTCGGCATCGTTTATTGACTTATTAAGTAACATCCTCTTATTGTAAGCGTCCTGTTCATTAATAACCATGCCCAAAATGGATACACAAACAATACTGACAAAAGTTTCCGACTTTATGAACACGCGGGTGCCGTTTCAACAGTTACTTGGCTTTGAAATTACGGAGTTTAACCCGGCCCGGGGCGAACTAAAGTTCCAATGGAAAGACGAGTTATTAGGTAATGTTCCACAACGTATTTTGCACGGTGGTGTCACTGCAACAGCGTTAGATACTGCTGGTGGCCTGGTTGCGATAGCGGGCATGGTTGACCGTTTAGAAGACCCCAGTGAAAGTTACCTTATGGAGCGTCTCAGCCGTTGTGGTACAATTGATTTGCGTGTTGATTTTCTTCGCCCAGGCCGGGGTAAAACCTTTATCGCCAGTGCCACTATTATTCGTTCAGGAAACAAAGTGGCCGTTGCTCGTATGGAGCTGCATAACGAAGAAGGCACGCACATCGCTTTTGGAACCGGCACCTACCTGGTCGGTTAAGCTCTGATTAAGGAAAGCCAGTATGTCCGATGACGCAGTTCGGGCCCGGCAAGGCGTTTTCTTCGCACTTGCTGCCTACACATTCTGGGGCGTTGCTCCTGTTTACTTCAAACTCGTAAAGCAAGTTCCGGCTTTCGAGATACTCGCTCATCGTATTATTTGGGCTTTCTTGATGGTCTTTGTGTTAATTGTTGCTATGAAGCGACTAGACCGCATTCGCCCCATTTTGAAAAGTCGCAAGCTCGTCATTCGGCTCACTCTGGCCACTTGTCTGCTTGGTGGTAACTGGTTCTTGTTTATTTGGGCGGTTAACAGCGATCACATGCTGGACGCCAGCCTTGGTTATTACATCAACCCATTGCTGAATGTGGCCATAGGCATGATTTTCTTCTCAGAGCGTATGCGTCGCCTGCAACTGGTCGCTATTGGTTTAGCCGTGGTTGGTGTGGCTATTCAGGTTATTACCTTCGGTTCGGTACCTTGGGTTGCTTTGGCGCTGGCTTCCAGCTTTGCCACTTACGGCGCTATTCGTAAGCGTTTGCCTGTCGACTCAATTAGTGGGCTGTGGCTGGAAACCGCGATACTACTGCCAGTTATGCTGATTTATTTGTTCGGGTTTGCCAGCTCGGCATCCAGTGACTTAACGACCAACCCATGGACACTGAATTTATTGCTGGTAGCAGCCGGACTTGTCACGACTATTCCGCTGCTGAGCTTTACCGCAGCCGCGCAACGGCTCCGCTATGCGACCTTAGGCTTTTTTCAGTACATTGCGCCAACGCTTATGTTCATACTAGCGGTCGCTATTTACGGCGAGCCTCTGGATGAGAGTAAGCTGGTCACATTCATTATTATCTGGAGTGCACTGGCACTGTATAGTTTTGACTCTATTATACAGCGCCAGCGAGATAGAAAAGCGAAGAAATTAGCTTCAGCTGAGGCTGGCATCCATTGAGATGTCAGCGTTTAGCACCTTGCTGACCGGACAACCTTCTTTGGCGTTGTTTGCCAACTCCTGAAACTTATCCTCGCTAATATCCGGAATACTGGCTTTTACCGTCAGATGAATTTTATCAATCGCAAAGCCGCCGTCTTGCTCTACCAGAGAGACCTCTGCTTTTGCATCGATATTGTCCGGCTCATAACCCGCTTCTCCCAGCATTAAGGAAAACGCCATGGCGTAACAGCCCGCATGAGCGGCACCTATAAGCTCTTCAGGGTTGGTGCCTTTGCCGTCTTCAAAGCGACTTTTAAACGAGTACTGGGTTTTGTCCAATATGCCGCTTTGTGTTGATACGACACCTGATCCTTCTTTAATACTGCCTTTCCACTGTGCATTTGCAGTGCGTTTCATAAAGCACCTCCAAATTTTCATGTATGTACTATAAACATAGTTGAAGAATGCACTTTTTGATCACTACTTTACACTTAGAACACAGGATCCAACCGAGCGTAAGCAACAACTAACCACTTGCTGCCCACATTGTCGAAGTTAATTTGAACACGTGACTGCGGGCCAGTACCTTCATAATTGAGCACGGTGCCTTCCCCAAATTTCGGGTGGCGAACGCGCTGACCCAGTGTGTAGCCGGTCTGATCAAAAGCTTCGTGGCTGGCCGCGTTATTAAAACGGCTATAGCTCGAGGGCTTTTCAACACTGGTTTGCGCACGAACTTCGTGTAGCGTATCGGGTGGGATTTCCGCAATAAACCGGCTGATTCTGTGAAACAACTCCTGTCCATAAATACGACGCTGCTCTGCGTAAGTAAGCACTAGCTTTTGCATAGCCCGAGTCATACCGACATAACAAAGACGGCGCTCTTCTTCGAGCCTGCCGGGCTCATCCATCGACTGCTGCGACGGGAACATACCTTCCTCAACGCCCGTCATGAACACCAAAGGAAATTCCAGACCTTTTGCGCTGTGTAATGTCATTAGCTGGACCGCGTCCTGATACTCATCCGCTTGCTCTTCACCCGCTTCTAAGGCTGCATGCGCCAGAAATGCATTAAGTGGCGTCATTTCTTCTTCAGCGTCATCCAGCGTGAAGTTCTCACACGCGGTGACCAGCTCTTTCAAGTTTTCTACCCGCGTTTCTGCTTTTTCGCCTTTTTCTGCCTCGTACATGGCCATTAAGCCGCTTTTCTTTATAACTTCGTCACTTAAGCGGCCTAAGCTGAATTCTTCGGTTTCATCATCAAGCTCTTCAATAAAGTCGAGGAAGCTGCCTACTGCGTTTCGCGCACGTCCGGCTAACTGCTTTTCGTTCACCATGTACTTAGCCGCATTCCACAGTGACTCAGCGCGCTCCAGTGATGCCTGACGAATAATATCCATAGTGCGCCCGCCAATACCACGGGCAGGGGTATTAATGACACGTTCAAGCGCAGCATCATCGTCCCGATTACCTAAAATTCTCAAATAAGCCAGCGCGTCCTTAATTTCCTGACGCTCGAAGAAGCGCAAACCGCCATAAATACGATACGGCAGCCTTGCATGCAGCAAAGCCTCTTCTAAAATACGCGATTGCGCGTTACTTCTATACAAAATGGCTACATCTTGCAGCGAATTTCCCTTATCTCGCCAATCTTCAATTTGCGATACTATATAACGAGCTTCATCCATTTCGTTAAAGCCCGCATAAAGGCTAATGGGCTCACCTTCGTTCCCTTCCGTCCATAAGTCTTTACCCAAGCGGCCCGAGTTATTAGAAATGACTGAGTTTGCCGCTTTCAAAATAGTGCTGGTTGAGCGGTAGTTCTGCTCCAGACGAATGGTTTGTGCGCCGGCAAAGTCTTCTAAGAACTGATGAATATTTTCGACTTTGGCGCCGCGCCAGCCGTAAATAGACTGGTCGTCATCACCAACAATAGTCACGCTGTTCTGCGCGCCTGCTAACAGCCTCACCCAGGCATACTGAATGGAGTTAGTATCCTGAAATTCGTCCACCAAAATATGACGAAAGCGGTTCTGGTAATGCTCTCGCACAATACGGTTATTTCTAAGCAGCTCGTGCGCCCTTAACAGCAGCTCGGCAAAGTCGACTAAGCCAGCGCGGTCACAGCTTTCCTGGTACAACTGGTAAATTTCTTTCAATGTCTGCTCGGTTGGGTCATAAGTTTCGATATGCTCGGCTCGTAACCCTTCGTCTTTCTTGCCGTTGATGTACCACTGCGCTTGTTTTGCCGGCCAGCGCTTGTCGTCTAGGTTGAGGCTTTTTATCAGGCGTTTAATCAGTCGCTGCTGGTCATCACTGTCGAGTATTTGAAAATTCTGTGGCAACCCGACATCCATATAGTGCGCTCTTAACAACCTATGCGCTAAACCATGGAAGGTGCCAATCCACATGCCTCGCACGGAGCTGCCTACTAGCTGCTCAACCCGACCACGCATTTCCGCCGCCGCTTTGTTGGTAAAGGTGACCGCTAAGATACTGAATGGAGAGTAGTTTTGTTGTTGAATGAGCCAGGCGATACGGTGTACCAGCACCCGAGTTTTACCACTCCCGGCGCCAGCCAGCACCAACATATGTCCGTCGGGTGCCGATACAGCTTGCTGCTGCCTTTCATTCAGTTCTGCCAGAAGAGGGTGTGTACTCATTAACGTTCACCTGATGTATTCAATTCAAAGATCTGCCGCCAGTGTAATAATGAATCACTGTATAAGCAACCAGTAGTGTCGCGTGAAGGCTTTTTACGAAATTAACAGCGACTTGAGCTGAGCTAAGTGGTCAATTTTGACGGTCGGTAATATCGACAGATGTTGTGGTCGCCCTAAACCAGACGTCAACCATACTGATTGCCAGCCATGCCGCTGCGCACCAAGTACATCGGAATAGGGGTGGTCGCCGACATGCAGAAACTCCGCCGGTTTAACCGCCGAGAAGTGTTGCTGTGCCTTTAAAAACATGTCTGGCAATGGCTTACCGCGAACACCGTTGCCTGGCTGCACTATTAGACTGAAGTAATCCGACAAACCTATTTTACCGGTATCAACATTGCCATTACTCAACGCAATAAGTTCATATCTCTCAGCTAATTGTTGCAATAGCTCAATACTTTCCTGCGGTGGCTCAAAATTACTTCGATGCAGCAAAAACTGGTCCATAATATCGTGCGCATGCGCCATTGCATTCGCAACACCGAACTGCTCTAACCCCTGCTGTAATGTCCGAATACGCAACTCGGTCATGTCACTGGCAAGCGCCGGGTCACTCTGACTGACTTTGTCTCGTAACTGGCGCCAATGACTGACATCCCACTCGGCGGTTTCCGGGAACTTGTCCACAATGTATTGTTGCACCGAATGCTCTGCGGTTTGCATCACCGGTACATTGTCATAAAGCGTGTCATCCAGGTCGAAGCTGATGATTTTAGGCGGCTGCCAACGGCGGAAAAACTGCATAAAGTTAAACTCCCAATACTATTTCTTTCTGGCTCTTGGGTGAGCACTGTCATAAACGCTGGCCAGTCGCTGAAAGTCTAAGTGGGTGTACACCTGGGTTGTGGATAAGTTCGCATGACCCAACATTTCCTGCACAGCACGTAAGTCACCGCTTGCTTCAAGCATGTGCGATGCAAATGAGTGACGCAGTTTATGAGGGTGTAAGTCCCCGACAATGCCCTGCTGCTTCCCCCAGTGGTTCAGCCGTTGCTGTACCGTTCTGGGGCTTATCCGTTGTAATCGTTTACTGACAAATAGCGCCAGCTCGGGTTTATCGGCGAGCCACACCTGGCGAACTTTAAGCCACTGTTTCAGTGCTTTCTCCGCACACCGACCAAAAGGGACTATACGCGTTTTACTGCCTTTACCGGTCACTCTTAACTGCATCATACGGTGGTCGATGTCGTCCCGGTTCAGACTCACCAACTCAGCCAAACGAATACCACTGGCATATAAAAGCTCCATCATAGCCGCATCACGAATGGCTATTTCATCGTCAGCCGGTAAATCCAGTAAATGGGAGATACTGTCAACATCAAGGTTTTTAGGTAGCCTTTTCGGCACTTTCGGTGCAGAGACTGAACTTGCGGGGTTGTCGTCTAAAGCATCCGACTCTACAAGGAACTGGCAGAACGTGCGCCACGCCGACAATTTTAGCGCAATACTGCGCTCGCCAAGGCCAGAACGCCGCCAGCCGACGAGCAGCCGCTCTATGACAGGCAAGCTAAGTTGTTTAGCATCAGTTATTTTTTGCTGCTCGAGCTCTTGAAGATCGGCCGCTATAAGCCGTTGATAGTTTTTAAGAGTTAATTCGGCGAGACCGCGCTCGCCGCGCAATTGCTGTAGCCACTTATCTTGCCACTCAAGCAGCGTCATGGCGTTTAATAAGCTCCGGCAAAACCGCACCCAACAGAGCTTGCAGCTGTTTTATAAGCAGCTTATCCATTGCCGGCTCAAAGTGGCCCGCGCTGCTACTTCCTACCGCTAACATGCCTAGCTCACCGTTTTCACCCAGTAACAGCAGGGCTACTGACTGAATACTTTCATCGTTAAACAGCAGCTTATGTTCTTGCTCGGTTAACCGTCCTAAGTAGATGGACTCGTCACTAAAACGCTTACTCAGTAGTTGTTTATGAGTATCCGACGCAAACGTGTATTGTTCATCGAGCTCTACCGGGCTTTCAAAGAACTTGAGCGTTAACACCGGCATATCGAGTTCATTTTCAAAGGTGTTTTTCAATTGTGAGAGCACGTCGCTCAGGCTGTCGCAGCGCAGTAACTGAACATAGAGGTTGCTATAGGCGTTAAAAATAGCCTCGTTACGGCGAGCATTAATCATCAACTCGGTAATTTCTTCTTCCAGCTGCTGCACTCGCTGTCTGAGTTTTTGCTGCTGCCTTTCAATTAACGACACGGCACCTTTCTCGCTATGACGAAATTGCAGCTGCGCTAACAGGTCCTCATTACGCGTGAAAAAATCAGAGTTTTCCTGCAAATACTCGCGTATCAGACTGTCATCAATTTTTTCGTTTAACATCGAGTTCAATTCGTTACTCATAACACCATTTGTCCATCGTAAATCAGCTCTGCCGGGCCCGTCATTTTAACAGGCTGTCCTTGTTGCCAGCGAATCAGTAAGTCACCACCTGGCAGTGATACTTTTACACGCTCATTCAATAAGCCTTGTTGTATAGCTGCAACAGCGGCGGCACAAGCACCACTACCACAGGCCTGGGTTTCGCCAACACCTCGTTCAAATACCCGAAGCTTTATTTCGTCGGCTGAAAGCTGCTGCATAAAACCAACATTCACACTCTCCGGAAAGCGCTCGTGCGCGGCAACCGCAGCGCCCAAGGTATCCACCGGCGCCGTATCAACGCTATCAACAGCGATAACACAGTGTGGATTACCCAAGCCAACAACACCACACATTACGGTTTCATCATTCACGCGAAGAACATAGGTCTGTTCCGCTTTTTGCGCTTTAAACGGCACTTGGGCGGGTTCAAATAAAGGCTCACCCATATCGACAGTCACCTGACCGTCTTTTTCCAAGTGCAAAACCATTTTCCCGGCTTTCGTGCTGACTTTTAGGTGATTTTTGTTGCTCAGCCCTTTGGCTTTCACAAACTTTGCAAAACAGCGAGCGCCATTGCCACACTGTGACACCTCGCTACCATCGGCATTAAATATACGGTAATGAAAGTCTAAATCCGGGTCGTAGGGCGGCTCAACCAGCAGCAACTGATCAAAGCCAACACCGGTATGCCGATTCGCCCATTGGCGAATTTGGTCGGGGTTTACGTATAAATTCTGCGTGACATTGTCGACGACCATGAAGTCATTGCCGAGCCCGTGCATTTTAGAAAAGTGCAATAACATAATTAGATGTAATCCTTATCTAGCAAATGCTCGCCGCGAATGAGGTCATCAAAGTTTTCGCGCTCCCTGACCAAGCGTGCGTCGTTCCCGGAAACCATAACCTCAGCCGGGCGTCCACGCGAATTATAATTTGACGCCATAGTGAAACCATAAGCGCCTGCGTGTTTTACCGCAAGAATATCGTCCTGGGCAACATTCAAATGTCGCGCATGCCCAAGAAAATCACCGGTTTCGCAAACAGGCCCGACAATATCGCTAATTTGCGGCGCCTCGTCACTTTTCTCTTTGACCGGAACAATGTCATGCCAGGCCTGATACAACGACGGTCTCAACATATCGTTCATTCCAGCGTCGACGAGAACAAAACGTTTATCTTCTGACGGTTTAATATATTCAACAGAGGTCAGAAGTATCCCCGCGTTCGCAGCTATGGCTCTGCCGGGCTCTAACATTAGAGTAACGTTGGGAAAGTCCTTAGCCATTTCGACCAGCTCAGTCAGGTACTGCGCTTTGTCCAATGGTGTCTCGTTTTGATAAGACACACCAAAACCACCGCCTAAATCTAAGTGTGTCAGTTCAATACCGTCTTTCTTAAGGTCGACAAGCAGCTCGAACATACGCTTGGCGGCATCTAAAAATGGCTCGGGCGTCATAATTTGTGAGCCAATGTGGCAGTCCGCACCAATAAGGTGAATATTGGCCAACTGAGCCGCCTTTTTGAAAACTGCCTTTGACTGCGCCATGCCAATACCGAATTTGTTGGCTTTCATACCTGTCGCGATATAAGGGTGCGTTTTCGCATCGACATCTGGGTTAACGCGCAGCGATACCGGCGCCTGCTTATTCATGGCGGCGGCAATATCCTGAATGCGTTCCAGCTCAGCTTCAGACTCTACGTTAAAGCAGCCAATGCCCGTCTCCAACGCCAATATAATTTCATCTTTTGACTTAGCGACACCTGAGAAAACAATGCTTTGCGGCTTACCACCGGCGGCCAGCACACGCTGTAATTCGCCGCCCGACACAATATCAAACCCGGCCCCCTGATGAGCCAAGACTTGAAGCACCGCAAGGTTGCTATTAGCTTTAACTGCGTAACACAGTTTATGAGGGCTCGGCCAATGCCGCTGAAACTGCTGCCAGTTATTCATCAGCTGAGATTTTGAGTACACATACAAAGGTGAACCGAATCGCTCGACCAGGCTTTGGCAGCCGATACCTTCAACATGAAGCTGATTATTTTTGTAAGAAATAGACTCACTCATTCTTCTGTATCCGTTGGTATCGTTTCCACGTCATTTTTCTCAGGCATTGGCGCAGGTTCAAGCGGTCCTTTTTGACCACACCCGACCACAATCATAAAAACCGCGGTTAATACCAGCGTCTTGATTACAATTCGACTAAACATCGCTAAACTATGACTATTCTCTTAAGGGTTTTATAGTGTCTATCATCGCACTCAAGCCCGAAAAAGTCATTAAGCGTTGTAAGGAAAACCATGACTCAAACTGTAAGAATCGCAACACGTAAAAGTAAGCTGGCGTTATGGCAGGCGGAGCACATTCAGCAACGGTTGGAAGAGCTGCACCCGGACCTCACTGTAGAGCTCGTGCCTATGTCCACAAAAGGGGACGTTATTCTCGATACACCGCTGGCTAAAATTGGTGGTAAAGGCTTGTTTGTCAAAGAGTTAGAAGTTGCGATGCTTGAAGGCCGGGCTGACATCGCTGTGCACAGTATGAAAGATTTGCCAGTTGAGTTTCCTGACGGCTTGGAGCTGCACACCATTTGCGAGCGCGAAGATCCTCGCGATGCCTTTGTGTCTGGTAAGTACAACAACTTAGATGAAATGCCCGAAGGGGCAGTTGTCGGTACTTGTAGCTTGCGCCGCCGTTGTCAGGTTATGGAGCAGTTTCCGCACCTGATAATTAAGGACTTACGCGGTAACGTACAAACACGGTTACGCAAACTCGACGACGGTGAGTTTGATGCCATTATTTTAGCCGCATCTGGGCTTATTCGTCTGGAACTCGGTGATCGTATTACTTCGTTCATTCCGGTAGAGCAGTCATTACCGGCAAACGGACAAGGCGCTTTAGGTATTGAATGCCGCAGTGATGATGATGCGATGAAACAACTGCTTCAGCCTCTGCAGTGTCAGGAAACTCGTATACGCGTGCTGGCTGAGCGAGCCATGAACCGTCGCTTAGAAGGCGGTTGCCAGGTGCCTATTGGTGCCTATGCGGAACTTAAAGGTGACAGTGTTTATCTGCGAGGCTTAGTTGGAGACCCTGACGGGCAGCAAGTACTGCGTGACGAAATAGAAGGCCCTGCGAATGATGCAGAGGCTCTTGGTACAGAGTTAGCTGAGCGCTTGCTTAAGAAAGGCGCAGGTGACATTTTGTCAGCGGTATATGACAGCAATGCGGAAAAATAATAAGACCGTTTTATTGTTACGTCCCGAAGAGCGTGCGCAGCACATATCTGAGGGGCTAACAAAAGCGGGAATAACTCACTTTATTCACAGTTTTGTACGGGTAAGACCCAAGCAAGTGGATAAAAGTGAGGTGCAGCGCGTTAACGAAACCACTTGGGACGGTATTATCCTGGTGAGTAAGGCCGCTGTTGATTACGCATTGGATAACGGTTTTAAACCGAAAAAGAGTCGCTTTTTTGCCGTTGGTTCAGGTACGGCCAGATACGCCGCCGATACATTAAAAGTGCCGGTGACCAGCCCGGCTTTTGCGCATCGTTCGGAAGGGTTGCTGGCACTGGAGGAATTCCGCAATGTGCAGAAACAAAAATGGTTAATAATAAGAGGCGTAGGCGGCCGCGAAGTACTTGCTGAGCACCTCAAAAAAAATGGCGCTGATGTCAGCTACTGGGAAGTATACGAGCGGCAACCTATTCCGCTGACAGACTCTTCCATTGTGGATAACTGGGTTTCCTCTGTCGATACCATTGTTGTCACCAGCGCTGAACAACTGAATCATTTTTTATCGGAATTACCAGAGTCCGCAAACCCGTGGCTGGAAAACTGCCAGTGGGTAGTACCCAGCGAACGCCTGAAAAGTTTGATTCCTATTAAACAATCAGACAGTATCGAAGTCACAGAAAGCGCATCAGATGCTATTATTCTAGATGCGCTTGTAGCAAACGGAAACGCACACATGAACAGCGAAGAAACGACACAAGATAATAATGTAGAGCCACAGGCTGAGCAGGAAAAAGACGAGGTCGTCACGGCTAACAAAAGCAGCCGACGCTTTTTCAAGCGGTTGCTATGGCTTGTTATACTAATTGCGATTGTCGCCGCGGCCTATTATGGCTATACGCGTTTCCCCGGACTGTTCTCAGCTAACAATGACCAACAAGTAACGTTGTCTGAACAGCAACCGGCAAAGACAGAACCGGAAGAAAAGCAAGATCCACTTGAAACGAGGCTTCAACAGCTGGAGCAGTCGCTTGCCAGTTTTGAACAACAGCTGCAGGAAACGCCTAATTCTCAAGACTTAAACAAACTATCTAACTCAGCTCAACAATTGCGCCAGGATTATGTTGCGCTTCGTTCTGACTTAGAAAGTCTGCGCGATGAAGTGCGCCAAAGTCCGGCGGATCGCGCTGCCCACTGGCGCTTGCTGGAAGTAAAACAAATGCTCGCAACAGCGGCTCGTATGTTGTGGGTACAGGAAGATTACGATTTAGCCGGAAAACTGCTTCGCTTAGCTGATAATCAGCTTTCAGGTATGGACAGCCGCGAGGCTTTGCGCACCCGCGAACTGCTTGCAAAAGATATCGAAAAAGTCAGTGCGTTGTCGTCAGTCGATAACACCGATGTGGTTATGACGCTAATAGGTTTGCAGGATCGTATTAGTAAATTACCGGACAACATCAACAACGAATACAGTATTGAAAGTGAAAACTCCGAAAGTTCGGCAACTGGCGACAACTGGCAAGCCAATTTGAAGTCGAACTGGAATGACTTTCTGGATAACTTTATTCGCATTCAACCTGTCGAAGCAGACCCAGAGCCCTTATTAAACAAGTCGCACAGAGCTGCCATTAATGCACGTATCTCGCTGACATTCACGTTAGCGCAAGACGCCGCCCTTAAAGGAAATAATGAGCTGTTTAAACGGTACGTCAATCAGTTGCCTCAGTTAATTATGCTGGTAAAAGGCGACAATGCCGCAACCTCCGATGTGGTCGAAAGGCTTAAGAGCCTTGAACAGACTCCGAAAACACGCTCAACAATCGATGCGCTTGAGTCGTTAGACTTTATAAGCAGGGCAATTGAGCAAGGGGATGCACTATGAAGTGGTTAATCGCACTCGTTGTTCTTTTAATTGTCGGCGCTATTTTGGGTCCTACTGCGTCTGGTAACGCCGGTTACGTACTCATCCAATTTGCAGGTTGGTCAATAGAAGCCACTGTTGTTGGACTTATCGTTGTCCTCATCGCTATCGCTTTAATTACTACCGTGGTCGTATCTATCCTGCGCCGTCTATTGAACAAAACACAAAAAGGCGCAGCCTGGTTCTCGAATCGTTCAGACAGAAAAGCCAAGCAGCTTTACGAAGAAGGTATTCGTTTGTTGCTGGATGATTCTCCTGAAGACGCCTCGTTAAAGTTTTCAGCTGCATACAAAAAACGTGGTGCTCAGGAAACAGCAGCCATGGCCGCTTTAGCTGCCTGTTTAGCCAAAGATACAGGAAAAGCTCAGTACTGGCATGATGAAGCAGGAAGCTTTGTTAAAGGCTCCGATACATTGCTGAATATTCTTAAGGTGTCTCAGCAAGTCAGCGACGACCCGCATAATGCCGATAAAGCCGTTCAGGAGCTGTTAAACAAACACCCTGACTCCGCCCATGTTGCATTTTTAGCGAAAACAGCGTTTAAGGCCTCTGGAAACTATAAAGCACTAAAAGATCTGCTTCCTAAATTGAAGCAGCACTCTGAGTTAAGCCCAGCTCAATTCGAACGCCTGGAGTACGACGTATATTTCGATTACTTCGTATCTGTTGGACGTAACGGCAACGACGCGCTAAAGGATGCTTGGCAAGGGTTGCCTAGCAAACAACGAAGCGATGCGACCATTCGTTTGGCGTATGCGACTGCTTTGAAACATTTAGGTGAGCAAGAGCTGTCGGCAAAAGTAATATTAAAAGGGCTTAAGCGCGAAGATATACACCCGGCGGGTGTTAACGCATTGAAGCTGTTCAACGGTAAACACGGAAAGCTTGTGGAATTCGTTCAGGAGAAGTTAAAGCAAAACCCAGATGACAAAGACTACTTATACGCTTTTGCGTTGATAGCAATAGATAATCAGGACTACTCTCTGGCTCAACGAGCGCTTAAGAAGCTCGTCGATATTCAACCGAACGATAAGGCATACCGCCTACTGGGCGATGCTTATTATGCACTCGGCGACAGCCAATTAGCTGCTAACGCTTATAAACAAGCGTTAGCAGACTGACTGAAAGGGCGTTCCTTATTGGCGAACGCCTTCAATCGAGAGCTCCAGCTCGACTTCTTTAGCTGCCGGACCAAGGTTGTAGTCGATATTGTAGTCAGCCAAGGTTAAGTCGACTTCGCCAGAGAAGCCACGACGGAAGCCGCCCCAAGGATCTTCACCAGCACCCACATGCTCAATCTCAATAGCAATTTCTTTAGTCACGCCGTTTAACGTAAAGTTACCGTACAACGTGCCTTCACCGTCATCGTCGCTATCCGGCACGTACTTGGTGCTTTTAAAAGTCGCTTGTGGAAACTCAGACACATTTAGGAAGTCTTCACCGCGTAAGTGTTTATCACGTTCAGCGTGATTTGTATCGACGCTGGCTGTGTCGATGGTTACATTGACTGATGCATTTTCAGGCGCGTCTTCGTCATAGCTAAAGGAGCCTTCGAAGTCGTTAAAACGGCCGTAGAGCCAGCTGTAACCCAAGTGATTAATTTTAAACTCGATAAAAGCGTGTTGCCCTTCAGTATCAATTTTATAATCCGCAGCTAAAGCTGACGTACTAAACATCGCTGTACCTGCAATTGCAGCTGCTAATAATGTCTTTTTCATATCTATTTCCTCTCAGTTTTTCCAAACATACGAACTAAAGTCGTGTCTCGGTTTATAAAGTGGTGTTTTAATGCGGCTAGTCCATGCCCTCCGGCTAAAATGACCAACGCCAATGCCGAGTACCAATGTACTTCCCCGGCTATATCCTCCTGACTTGGCAAGTCAGTTAACGTCGCAGGAACAGAAAATAGGTCAAATACAGATATCGAACTTCCATCAGCCGTCGAAATTAAGTAGCCGCTTATCATGACCGTAAATAACAGTAGATAGAGTAGGGCATGACCCAATTTAGCGCCGATGACTTCTATTCTATTGCCTAAAGCCGCTGGTTTTGGGTTTGCCATCACCCACAACACTCGCAGAACAGTCAGAATAAGGAGGCAAGTACCAAAAGACTTGTGCCACCAAGGCCCTAGACGATACCACTGATCGTAATAGGTAAGCGTCAACATCCACCAGCCAAGCGCAAAAAGCCCGAAAACTATAAGTGCAGATAGCCAGTGTATGAGAATAGACACTAGTCCGTAACGTTTTGACGTATTTCGAAACATAGAGACCTTTCCTTATTTACTTACAAATAGTCTAGTTCAATATTTCGTTTTAGAAATTAATTATAAATGGGATGCGATCTTCGATTTATTAGAATGAAGTAGCCTAATGCTATTGTATCAGGTGTGATGGGAGTCCCACCCAGGAGACGGGCATAAAAAAAGCCCCCAGCATCAGCTGAGGGCTTCTTAGATTTGAAGTCTGGCGGTGTCCTACTTTACTCCGGGCTTCCTGCCCTCCGCCCTTCGGGCCGCACTAACGTGCGTTCAAAATCGCTCCCGGCG